>Ga0182011_10001735_pt1 | contig 18948 bp, 15 predicted proteins | sample 711E1DmetaG_FD_120481 | JGI IMG/M metagenome (GOLD analysis project Ga0182011, IMG submission 120481) | Permafrost microbial communities from Stordalen Mire, Sweden - 711E1D metaG | ecosystem: Environmental > Terrestrial > Soil > Wetlands > Permafrost | place: Sweden: Stordalen | collected... | reverse complement strand
GCGCTGAGGGAGGGATTTGAACCCTCGAGTCCTTTCAGACACAGGTTTAGCAAACCTGCGCCTTACCTGGCTAGGCTACCTCAACAGAGGAATCTCGCATCTTTACAGACACTCGCAACGGACAAGCCGTTGCTCCATGAATGGTGCTTTATAATATGGTTGGGGTTGGGTAATAAGTGTTACGTAGGTTGCCAAAACCATGGTACGGCTGGCTTGACAGGAGATTATCACAAAATATCGGCTTGCCAAGTCCGGATTTTGCATACTATTAATTTGTGCTTGCGAGCAGCACTTGCTTTTCTTAGTATCTAAGCAGGCTGCCTTCTATTTCAAAAGTCCCGCTTCCTGATACTCAATCATAAACTCGTTTTCTTCCTGATCCGCCGCGGGGGCGCCCCGTCGGGGGCGGCGGCGTTCATCATAATGATAGAGGGAATAATCAAACACAGGTAATGCAGAATGGGATCATGGGGCGGTCACCTGAGGTATTTCCCGAAGAATAAATTCCCGGGATACGGCGTTGCAATCAAACCTGATTAAATATCGCCCGGGTTCCCAACCGGTCGTTTCAATTCTGTAATGGGGTGTAACTGAACCCGGTTTTATATAAGATATTGCTGGCTGGACAACTCCACTGTCAGCTACTCTTTGACGAGTCCCGTTGTCCAAAAGCAGCAGTACCGAATAAGAGGGTTGCCAATTTGCGCAGGTGAGTATTTCAGATCCTTCATTTATCATATAAAACTCAACAACTTCGCCAACATTGAAAACATCCGCATCCATCTTGATGTATTCCGGATGGGTGCTGTCCGGTTGCGCGATTGTTCCATTATAAAGGGGTTTTGATTCCTGAATCGTCTGAGTAACCGGTGTTGTCCGGTTCTCAACAGCCACTTGCTGCCCCGCACACCCCGCCGCCAGCAGCACCGCTACCATCACCAGCAGCAGGGCAAACGTTACGCGGAAAGGGGTCATGGGGCGGTCAACGGATATAATTTTCTTAATCAGCAAAGTCAGCGGTATTGCGTAAATATATTGTGAAATATTTTTGCTCACGCAATCATTCCGGTCACTCGGCCCGGCCCGGGATCGCTGGAGACAAGGGGGGGGTCGGGCAGGGGCAGACAATCTGTACCCGCCCGCAGCAGGAGCCGGGGGATCGCGGGCCGGTTCCCTGCTATTCGGGAGAGGATGCGCCGGGTGCCGCTGCCATGCCCCGGGTTTTTTCCTTCCGGGCCGGAAATTCCGGACGTAAAAACCACAATTGCCCCTGCCAGACCCCCCATCCAAGGCTTTGGTTTTTGGTTAAAAAATGTTCATTTTCACGATGTGAAATATGATAATATCGCTTGGTTGCATATGGGGGGTCGGGCAGGGGACAAATGTGACCGGCAAAATAAAAAATCCTGAAAAGAAGAGGCCCCTCACGCGCTCATTTCGTGGAAATGCGGTACGAACCCTTCGGGACCCGGATCTCGAACCGCGCCCCTTTTCCCGGAATACCGTTCTCCCGGATCGAGATCCCGGTGATGGAGAGGATCTCACGGGACAAAAAGAGGCTGGCAGCCCCCCCGGCTCCGGGTACTTTTAAGAAGATCTGTTCTTTGGCATCCTCCGGAATGCCCGGCCCGTTGTCTTCCACGAAGATAACCGCATCATCACCGGTGATAGTATACCCGGCACGGATGAGTGTGGCCCCCGTTGCGTGCACGATCGTGTTTTCCACCAGCGTGACAAACACCCGTTCAAGAAGCGAGTCGGCATAGATCTCAATCCCTTCCAGGAAAAATTCCCTTGTCAGGCTGCCAAGGTCGAGGTGGGAGACCGCAAAAAGGATGACGTCCTGCACATTCTGCCACCGGGGCGGGTTCATCCCCATGTCGTTGAACTGCTTCGCGAACCGGAGGGAGGCTTGTATCTCCCTGACCACAGCCTCCTCTTTCTCCATATAGGTTTTCAGCATCGGGTCTGCCGCAGTCCGTCGTGCGAGCTCGAGATACCCCATCTGGACAAAGACCTTGTTCTGGATATCCGAGAAGATAACGGTATTGAGGAGCGCGATATTCCTGGTCACTTTCTTGAGTGCATTCTCGATCCGTTTCCGTTCGCTGATATCAAAGGCAAGCACACCAATCTGGATTACATTACCGTCGTTACCGAGGAGCGGGTAGTAAGATACAAAGAACGTCTTCCCTTCCAGCTCGCTCTCGAAATGGACCGCTTCTTTTTTCTGGATCGCTTCCCCGGCAAACCGGTTGTACACCTCGACTACTGCCGGGGGAATACTTGACGCTATATCTGATCCGGTCATCTCCGGGACGGTTTTTCCCCAGAGTTCTGCAAAGGCCGGGTTGGCAAGCAGGATCGTCCCTTCCCGCGAGAAGAGGGCTGCCGGGCCCGGCATGGCATTGACAAAGACCCGCAGCTGATTTTCCCTGACGAGGAGGTCCGCCCGGGATGTGATGATCGTCTTTTCCAGTTCGGCCAGTTCGTCGTTGCCGGTCAGGACCGACGCAGGGACCTCCTCGCGGGTTCCGGAGAGCGAACGGACATGATCGGTAAGCCTGCCCATACGCTGCAGCACCGTACGATCCATGACGATGACAACGACAATTCCCGTAATAATTGCCCAGAGAGCGAGAAGGACGAGGTACCTGAACATATTCGCAAGACCGATCTGGTACAGGTTCCGTTCCTCGGACACTCCCATATACAGGTCACTGCCGGTGAGGTCCGTCACGGAGCTGTACCCGGTTACCCAGGTCTCGTTGTCCGGCACGAGCTGGATGCCGGGCTGTCCCGCATTCAGCCGGATGCCGGGCGGAAGCCCCGTTCCGGCACCCTCGTTCTGTGGCCAGAACAGGGCAATGTTGTACCCGGTCATATCAGTGATCCGCTGGAGAGGGCCGTACTCCAGGAACCTGCCCATAATGACGGTCCCCCGTACCGGCCCGCTTTTATCGGAGTTAAGGATGGGCGCGGAGGCAATTACCATCGGGCCTTCGGGCAGGATGAGAAGACCGGATATTCCCCGGTCATCGGCGGCATGGGAGATGAGCCGGGGATTGTTGCGGACAAGTGCCATGAGACCTTCGGGAATGGTGGTATTTGTTGCGAAATCCGGCGAGAGGATCCTGCCGTAAAGCAGGTTACCCTTCTCATCAAGGACAATGAAGAGGTGTATCTTCACCGTGGCCATGTTATCGGGATTGGCATTGCGTTCTATGAAGCCGGTGTTATTACCTGCCGCAAAATCAGCCATGTCATCCCACCATGCCCAGTCCTGGGTCGTACTCAGGAGAGCAGCGGATTCCGCATTAAGCGCGGACTTCGTCTGGTTGACCGCATCGCCCATATCCTGGTATTCGATGCGGTCGAGTCCGGACAGGGTCACCGAGAGCGAGACTGCCGCTATGATGATGAAAAAGGCAAAGAATGTCAGGCCAAGGACAAGGAGCGAGCGGTTTCTCAGGTTCATGGGTACTTCCGGATACCGGGAGCAGCCGGACTACTTTTGCAGTTCCGGGTTCCCTTAATTGTATGTAATATACATGCAGTATATGAAATAGAGATCTGAACAGGAAGAGCCGGAATACCATTTTTTTCGGGGTATATCACCTCAAAAAGATGGGGGATCCGGCCATCCGGGGCGGATCCTGTGCCGCCGGAATTTTTGAATAACGGGCCGTTCAGGTATTCAGCTACCCGTGATCCCCACCGGTTAAGATGTTCTGGAACATGACATCCTTCAAATTCCGTGGAGAGTACTGGTGACCGGGCTTGTGGTGGATTCGTCTTCCTGCTCCGGCTCTGAACACGTTCACAAGCTTTGTGAATAATCTGGCTAAAAAAATGAAACCGGGGAGCGGGTTAAGGGACTGCCAGCCCTCATCCCTGCGGATTCTCAGTGCCCGCCAATAGCTATAACCACTGGGTGTCCTGGTATGGCGCCCTGCGCGGATCCAACGTTCGTGACATCAATCCATGAAGAGGGATCCCACCCTTCCCAATTCGTGCTATAGGAAGGCGTGCTCCCCATCTGCATATTGGTATTGACTCCGATCAGCTCCAGACGGTATGTCTGTTTGTGGCAGTCGGGATTGGTCAGGCCGTATATGTACCAGCTCGTATTTGTCAGCTGTACACCGTTATTCTTTGCCTCGACCTGTCCGGTAATATTATCAATGAGATCCTGCCCCATCCCGTCATAATATACGTGGAACCGGTCCGGCATATTACCGTTGACAAAATGCAGGTAATAGTCACCCCACTCCGCTGAGGTGAACCCGTACCCGTTGAGATCATTGCAGCTTGACTGCTGGCAGTAGCCTGATGATCCCCAGCATACGCTGCAGCTGTCCCCCACATACTGGTTCTCGCGCAGGACCACCGGGAATGTGATCGTCTGCCCGGGCTGCAGGGAGGGGAACGGGATGACCGGCTCCTCCGTCCGGTAGAGCGGGTACCAGGCAGGCGTTATATCCTCGGTATTCATAAAGGGATCCCAGTATGATGAATCTCCGTCATCCGTGATAGAGAACTGTCCCGGCGGGGTGGTATTCACCGGGTCAAGGTTCGTCAGCTGGATCGTGATCTTGGCCGGCTGGTACTGCTTGGGCGGGTAGGGCTGGATGCCCAGATTATCGTTCGGGTTGGGGACATGTTCAAGGGCAGTTACGGTAGAATCCACCACCGGCGCGACGGCCTCAACCGGTACTCCCATCTCATCGGCCATCGTTGCTGAAAGGTAACCCGCCCCCTCGTTCATCAGCTCGCCGAAGCTCGGCACGGTCGGGGGTATCCCTTCCGCTGCCAGCGCGATGTCAAGGCCGGTTGATGCAATAGTCTGGCAGGTGCTGTCGCTGCTGCCCAGACAGGCTTCCGTGATAATGGCCATCTTTATGGTATTGTAGGCATCCGACACCATATCCAGGATCTGCTCGAAGAAGTTGACCAGCCCATCGAAAAAGTCCACGATCGCATCGTACCAGTGGGAATCTTCCTGCGGGGGGTTACAGAGGTTTATTATTTCATCATCATGGTGACCATCGGATTCAGAATTTGCATACCATTCTACGGTACCCACTTTATCTTTATCGCCATGCGGCATTGAGGGAAAATTAGTGGCATACCAATTTTCCCAGTACTCGTCCCCCGTCGTCACGATACCCCAGCAGTTATAGTCCGGGTCCCGCGGGTGGATGGGCGTATAGTTGATGATCTGCATGTAAGGGACCTCATACGTATACGGGATATAGGTTGGAAGGGTGCATCCCTCATATTGGAAAGATACTGAAGGCACCCAGTCAACCTCGGTCTGCGCTGAGACATGTGTTACATACTGTAGGGGTATGCCGGTCTGTTCGGACGTAATGACGCGGACATAGTACCGGGTCAATCCGGGACTGTTGTTATCCGGCTTCGTGGCGAACGCCGAAAAACTGATGCCAAACATATGCGCTTTGTCGATTGACGGTGGCAAGGCTGTACAAAGCGTGTTGTGATTAGCCTTCTTAGCCGCAGCATCCCCCGGTTCGATCTGCCCGTGATAATCACATTGATCCGTGGTGCTGACGAGGTAGTCCGGGTCGGTCGTACTGACATTCACGATTCCCTGTGCGACAATGCCGGGATCGTTGAATACCGGATTAATCTGATCAAACGGCTTGTCAGAGACCTGCCAGACCGCGGAAACGAGATCGGGGCGTGAAGTGTTCCATGCAAACCCGACCGGTGTTGTACGGTCCCACGTGACGTTCTCCGTGACATATCCGCTCGTTATCGGATAATTTTTTGTCAGTTTATACGTGACATATTCACGATCAAGCTCTCCAATTGAATGCCCTCGCTCATCCAGATGATCGGATTCCAGCAGCAGGGGTTCCGCAGGATCCTGCTGTAATACCCCCGGGCCGGTTATGTTGTAGAGCGGCTCCCCGATTGCGATGATCTTGGTATTGGAGGGGTTGCCGGTGTAATTCCCCTGCCAGTCGAACGGCAGCACCCGGACATAGTAGACCCGCTGGGACTGGGGAAGGGTGTTGGCGATCCCTTCTTTTGTGACAAGCGGTGTGCCAAGGCTCGGGGCAAGCACACCGGGGCTTATCTCATACTTTGCTGTCTGGTGTGCCGCTGTGGAAGATGCAGCCGTGCTGAGGCGTTGCATCACCGCGGTCTGTGTCACCGGTCTGAGGGTAAAGGCCGCTGCAGGCCGGGCAAGTTTCGTGTTGATCGTCGCAATAGTCGTATCAATACGCGCTGTTTCTGCCTGTGCTGCTGCACCAGCTCTGCCAGCGGAAATCCCGTTCTTCAGCGTAACGAGAGCGCCTTTTTGCAGCGTCATCAACGGCCGCTTGTCCGACCAGGCATTCACGATGTTGGTCCCGGTCGGCACGCTCTGGGAAAAGTCGATGGAAAAGGTGCGTTTATCAGCATTCAGGTTTCCGTGCGCGAGGAGCCCGGGAATATCCGACCAGTCTGATACGTTACCCTGGTCGGACGGGAACGGGAGGACGGATAGCTGCCAGACAACACTCCTGATGCCCGGATCTGCACTGTCCCAGGCAAAATGACCTACCATCGAATCTCCACTGGTAGGGTCGATCCCTCCGGTTGTGTCTCCCGCATAGGTCAGAAGGGTAGGGGAATAGAACTCCGCGCACAATACATTTGTCGCCAACACCGCGTCTGCCTGACGGTAATTCTGTATCTCGCTGGAACTGATATCGGGTCTGCCGAGCACGGTTTTATGGAAGAATAATACAACTGACGATATCAGGGATTCCACAATGCCCGGTTTTGCCTTCGCCTCTGCTGCGCCCCGGACAATGTTGCCATTTGCGGTTTTCACTGTTGCCAGACCGGATACCAGCAGGGAAAGTCTGGACGATGGATCAACGCACCCGCACTGGGTTAACTGGCTCATCTTGGTGCCTTCGCATGCAGGGTTCTTCGTGGCCTCACAGTTCTGCCCGGTCTCCGGGCATATTCCGGTGCACTTCCCTGTCGCGTCGAGATGGCAGAAGTTCTCCTGCTCCTGCAGATTCCCGTTGAGTCTGGAGGCCAATTCAGGCTTCGTTGTGGTGGGAGGGAGATTTGCCAGCGTCTCCTCGTTTTCGGGATGGTGCGATCCGGAGGGTACCTTCAGGGTCATCTCCGGGACGGTCGTCTCTTCGGCTGTTAAGGTATTATGCACGCGGGGCTTGTGCGCAGTCTTCAGGGAGGTCTTCTTGTTCTCATTTGCGACCGGTACAAGATCGTAGCTCTGGTCGAGTTCCTGATCGGCGGTGATGGTGATTGTATCATCGTAATCATGGTAACCGGCAAGAGTCAGGAGAACCGTATGGGTACCGAAAGCGACATCATCGGCAGAATAGGGAGTCGTGCCGACAACCGTGCCGTCAAGGGAGACGGACGCTCCTGACGGGTCGCTGTCGATCGAGAGGGCCCCGGTCTCCGGCGTGACCAGCACGCCGCGTTCATTGACGGATGTTTCAGTCACTATCGGGATGTAACCAAGATGCCATGATTGTGTGGGAGTCGGGGTGGCGAACAGGGAGCCTGATGCTGCCCCGGCGGGAACTGTTATACAGTAAATCATTACCGTGAAGATAATGAGGAGTAAGGAGAGTCTTCCTTTACACATTTCTGAATACATAAGGCCAGCACGATCGCCCGTAAGCTATACCTTATCATATATATTCCGGTTTGATTTTATTGCACAAACATACCGGGCAATCTGGTGCAGGAACAGGATCCGGAGCGGCCAGTATTATGCAATGAAACCCGGCTTTTTTACTACCCTCCAATAACGATAAATGTTTTACGGCTCTTTGCGGGGGATGCAGGCAGGAGATCACGGCACAATAGCGAAGATCTGAAAAAAGGAGAGATTTCTACAATGCATTCACGAGCGAGGAGCGGGTGACAATCCCCGCCAGCTTGCCCTTGTCCATGACCGGCACCGAACTGATGTTTTTCTTAAGCATCAGCTTCACCACATCAGCCACCGCTGCATCCCGTTCAACGGAGACAAGAGGGGCGCTCATGATATCCTTGACGAGCAGGTTCCGGATCCGGTGATCCTGGTGGTTGTCTCCGACCGACTCGCGGAACTTCCTCATCGCGATGGCTACATCGGTTTCCGTAACAATGCCGGTATACTTGTCATGCTCGGACACGATGAACCGGGTGATATTGTCATCAAGCATCCGTCGGCGGAGGTGGACCACGCGTTCTTCTGCTTCAATGGTGACCGCCTTTTCCAGTGCACTGTCAATCCCGCCATCGGGCTGGTACTTCTTCAGCAGGTCGCCGGCACTTACCTGTCCGATCAGCTTATGGTCGCTGTCGTAGACCACGACCAGCTTGTACTGCTGGAGCAGGGGTACAAGGATATTGACATTCTCGTCGGGATAGACGCTGGTGAAATCTTCCTCAACCACGCTGGCCACGTGGATCGCCGTGGGGGCAAGACCGGAGTTCTGCTTACTGCCCAGTTTCTCCGCTATCGCCTTCCTTGACACCGTCCCGACAACGGAGTTGTTATTGACCGCAATGAGCGGGTCGGTGCCTGAATCAAGCATCTTATCGAGCGCTTCGGTGATCTTTGCAGATTTTGCGATTGTTGCTGGCTTTACCATTACGTCTTTGATAAAAACTTCTTTTGTCATTTCGCCACTTCCTTTATGATATCATCGCGTTTTATGATCCCGGTAACTGTGCCGTTCTCCATGACAACAAGGCTGTTGACATGGTGTTTCTCCATCAGTGCAAGGGCATCGGGGATAGGTGTTGCAGGGGTTACCGTGATAACGGGGCTCGTCATCACGTCCCCGGCGGTCACGGATGCGACTGCCATCAGGGCAGGTCCCCGTACGCCCTCAGCTGTTTCACGTCGTTTTATCGTTACATCTTTTCCCATCACACCCGCAAGTTTCGGCTCATCTTCATAGAATGCAAGGTTGGTCTCGGTGATGATGCCGGCAGGAGTGCCGTCATCCTCGGTGACGAGCACCTTGTCATTGCGTTCACGCATCACGCTGATTACGTGATTGAGCGAGTGGTAGCGGCTCACGGTCGCCACATCCTCCATCACGTCCCCGACCGGCCAGGTGATCTGCCGGACAAGGACGGATTTCATCAGATCCGTCTTGGTGATGATGCCCGCTACACCCCGTTCATCCATGACCGGCACGCTGCTGATGTTCTGTTTGGTGAATATCCGTGCTATTTCTCTGACCCCGGTATCGGGCTCTACCACGACAGGGTGTTCTGTCATGAGGGCTCCCACCGGGATCCGGTCAAGCGGGCGGCGGCGCCAGGCCGGTTCCCCTCTCCGCATGCGGTACGCGATATCTTTTTTTGTGAGAACGCCAACGAGGACCCCGTCTTCCATGACCGGAAGGCGGGAGATATGGTGACGGACCATAAGGTTGCGGGCATGGGCAACGGTTGCGTTCGGGGACACAACCTGGACCGGTGCGGTCATAATATCACGCGCAAACACTGTTTTCACCCCCGTGCAAATGCCCGGACAAGGTCGAACTCGGTCACGAGCCCGATCAGCCGGGAGTCCTCGATCACGGGGAGCGCCCCGATGTTCTTTTTCAGCATCTCGCGGGCTGCCTCATTGATGCTCCGGCCGGGCGTCGTGGTGATGAGTGAGCCGGCAACCAGCGTACGGACCGGGAGCCCGGTCACTTCCGCAATATTGCCGGTGGTGAGGCGGGCAAACACCTCCCGGCTCCCGAGATACCGCATGATATCGGTAGCGGTGACGATCCCGTAGAGCACCTCATCACTCACGACCGGCAGCCGCCGGAAGCGGTAGCTCGTCATGTCCTTTGTGACCTTCGCAATCGGAGAGTCCGGTGCGGTGACGCGGAGAGACGTGGTCATTACATCTTCTACTTTCAGCGGGCTCCGCTCCGCGCCGAGCACCTGGAGCACGTCACGCTCGGTAACGATCCCGGTCAGCACCCCGTCACGGTCGGTGATCGGGAGTCCCCCGATCTTTTTTCCGGTAATGATATCCACTGCGTCGCGGATGCAGGCATCCTGCCCGAGTGTCACGGGCTGCTGGGTCATGATTGTCCGGACATTCTCGTTTAAGGCAGCGATCAGGTTGCCGTTATGCCGGACCTCGACAAGGTGGTACTTGTCGCCCCCGCCCATGAAGTTGATGATGTCGCCCGAGGTAATGATCCCCCGCAGTTTCTTTGTGCCCGCATCGGTAACGGGAAGGCGGCGGAAGCCGCACTTCGTCATCTGCTCAACGGTGCCGATGATGCTTTTCGTTGGCGGGATGGAGACGACATCAGTCGTCGCAATCGCCATCACTTCGCCTTCCTGCTCTGCGATATGGGACTTGAACTCAACCGGGCCCCGGTCAAGATTCCCCTGCATTTTCAGGAGCCGGTCGCCGCCTTTGGCGATCCGGTCATTCTGGTGCATGATCACCCTCCGACTGGAATGGAAACCGGTGGCACGACCCTTTGCGGGACCGGCCGCCGGTTCTTTTTTGTACTCTCGTTTCTGTTCTGGTAATGTTCCGCTTATGCGAGTGCAGCAAGGACGTCGTGCCGGTCGATGACCCCGACAAGGCGGTCACCGTCAAGGACGGGCAACCGGCTTACATCGTGTTTCACGAGCAGTTCCGCAGCAGCGCTGACCGGCTCCCCCGGTGAAATAGTCACGATATCCGTGGTCATCACGTTCCCGACAGGCGTATGGGCATGGTCGGCGATGACCGCCCGTACACGCCGGGAGCCGATCAGGTCGCGCCGGGAGATGATCCCGACGAGCCGTTTCTTCTTCAGTACCGGGAACGCAGAGAAGCCGCTCTCAACGATGAGGGCATGAACCTTCTGGATCTCGTCCTCCTGTGCAAGGGCCACCACGTTATGGCTCATCCGTGACCCAACCGTCCCGTGGAGCTCGTTCCGGGAGATGATGACCGGGAAGATGTCCGCAAGGAGGACACCCCCCGTAACGTAGGGTTCGGGGTCCACGACCGCGGCACTGTCAGTGCTGTAGCTCCGCATGGCCCGTGCCGCCGCCTCAATGGAATCCGTGGGATGTACCATCGGCGCTTCCTTGACGAACCCTTCAATCGTTACATTCGATTTCGTTGCGGTTACCCGCAGACCGTCCGTGATATCGATATAGCCGAGCAGGTTTTTTTTCGCATCGACAACATAGACCTCACGGAAACGGTCATCTCTCAGGATCTGCCGTGCCTTGGTTATCTGGTCGCCGGGTTTCAGCACAGGAATCTCAACAATGAAATCCTGTGCTGTCTTCATGTGATATTGTCCTCCTCACGACACCGGGGACAGAGCATAACGCCGTCTACCCGCTTAAGATCATCAGACATCTGGCTGCAGCGGCCGCACATCCCCGGATCCACCGTCTCCTCGCGGTTGATCTCGATGAGGTCCATGAGAAGATCGTTCTGCTCGTTGGATACGGCAAGAAGGTCCCGCACGGTCACAATACCGATGACCTTGTGGTGCTCATCGACAATCGGGAGCCTCCGTACCTTGTGCTTCACCATCATCTTTGCGGCATCGCCTACAGTCTTGTCCGCACTCACCGTAATGAGTGGCGTACTCATGATTTCGTTTACGTGCACTGTGCTTGGCTTGAGGTCCAGTGCCACCACCTTGCATGCAATGTCCTCCTCGGTGACAATGCCGATGGGCTTGTTGTTATCGAGAATGATGACGCTGCCGACTTCGTCGTGGCACATGGCTTCGGCCGCTTTTGCGACTGTTGCCCTGATACCGATCGTTGTCAGCCTGCGTTTCATCACTTCACGCAAGGGAACACGGGTCTCAAACCGGATAGCGTTTGAAGTCTTTTTCATGAGTCACCTCCTTGAAGTGCTGTACCTGATGATTACAATTAGCATACTCCCTTTCCCTTGTATAAATACAATGTGGCAATGGCAACAGGCCATGATTCACAGTAATACGGCGCCACCGGAACATGCTGCCTTCGCGTTTTTCATCCAACGGCGGGAGGATAGTGACCGTTATAAGAAACATAATAAAGAGCGTATTCTATACACTAATAACGAATCAGAGTGACTGCCAGTACTGTTGTATACATTCGCAGCCAATGAGGTGGAGTTTGAAGATATTTTATCAGACCATGGGCAAAATCAAAAAGAAATTTTCCGGTTTCCTCGACCGCTTTTTTAAGAAGAAACGGACCCGTATCGGCATTTACGGCCCGCCGAATGCCGGGAAAACCACCCTTGCAAACCGCATAGCCCGTGACTGGACCGGGGACGCTGTCGGCCCGGTCAGCGAGATCCCGCACGAGACCCGCCGGGCAAGAAAGAAGGAAGATATCATCATCTCCGGGGCAAACGGCAGCACGCTGACCATGGATATCGTGGACACGCCGGGTGTCACCACCAAGATCGATTACCACGAGTTCCTCGAGTTCGGGATGGAAAAAGACGAGGCGATCATCCGGGCCCGGGAGGCGACCGAAGGTGTCGCCGAGGCTATGCACTGGCTCCGCGAGGATATCAACGGTGTCGTCTACATGCTCGACTCGACCCTCGACCCCTTCATGCAGGTCAATATCATGATGATCGGGATCATCGAGGCCCGCAACCTGCCCGTGATCATCGTAGCCAATAAGATCGACCTCCCCGATGCTGCACCGGGCAGGATCCGCAGCGCCTTCCCCCAGCACCCGGTCGTTGCGATCTCCGGGCTTGAGGGCCGCAATGTGGAAGACCTGTACGAGACCATGCTCGAATACTTCGGGTGAGCACGATGCCGCACAAGTGTACTAAATGCGGGCGGGAATACAAGGACGGGTCAACCGAGATCCTGAAGGGGTGCGCAAGCTGCGGCAACAAGAAATTTCTGTATGTCAAGGAAGAGCAGCTGAACAAGGACGTCCTTGAGGAGAAATCCATCGAAGAGATTGCAGTGGAGTCCAAAGAGGAGGTTCTTGAGGTTGTCGAGCCGAAGAAGAAGGGGAAGAAAGAGGTCGAGATGTACGACCGGGTGGAGACCATCCGGATCGTCTCGCCCGGTTCCTATGAGCTGAACCTCGAGAAGATGGCCGAGAGCGATGAGCGGATCGTCAGCGTAGGAAAGGAAGGGTCCTATATCATCGACCTCATGTCGATGACCAGGGACCAGCCGAAAAAGAAAGGCCGGAAGAAATAATTTTCTTTTTTCAATACATCCTGCCAATTCCTCATAATCGGGCAGTGGGAAAAGATTGTGTTGTATGCCGGTGAAATTCTGGTACTGATATGCCCAAGCCGGATAATGCCACATCGCATAATGCTGACCAGTACGATCGCCAGATACGGTTGACAATCCCGCATTATGATGATATTCACGACGAGATCCTGACATTCGTGAAAGTCCAGTGTCCCAACCCGGAGACATGGCTGGATACCGGGTGCGGGACGGGCTCATTTGTCCGGAAGGCACACGAAATTTTTCCGGAAACGGAGTTCTGCATCGCGGATCCTTCGGAGGGGATGCTCAACGTAGCCTCACAGACCCTCAAAGAGTGCCGGTATTCTTTTCTGGGCATGTGCGGGACTGCCGGTCTGCCTGCAATCACCGATCGCAGGTTTGACGTGATCACGGCAATCCAGTGTCACCATTATCTTACGAGGGAGGGGCGCAGCGAGGCCGTACCTGCCTGCTTTTCCCTGCTGAGGGACGGGGGATTTTTTATTACTTCGGAGAATATCCGGCCGTTTTCCGATGAGGGAATTGCACGGTCACTGGCATCGTGGGGTGCTTTCCAGCGCAGGGCCGGGCGAAATGAGGTCGATGTAGAAAATCATCTGAACCGGTTTGATCACGAATACTTCCCGATAACGGTGACAGAGCATCTGCAATGTTACCGCGATGCCGGTTTCCGTGTTGTCGAGATCCTCATGATTTCCGGTATGCAAGGGGTTTTCTGGTGCCGGAAATAGGTAATTTTTCAGATGATGGAGGTTTTCCGATATCATTGAGCCAATCCGGGCAGAACCCAATTGTGATACATACCGCCGCCCCCGACGGGGCGCCCCCGCGGCGGATCAGTAGGTTGATCATTCAAATTCATTTCCCATGAACCGAACTGGCCCCGCCGTGCCTCGGAGAGGCCCTGAGGCAGGGAGCCCTCGTAACAATCTGAATATTCAAAATTTGTATCAGGATTTTATATTCTATCCGGCAGCTATCGCGTTCCGAGCTCGTCCCTGACCCCCTCGTACGGCACCGGCAGCCCGAGCCTGCGGTAGAACTCGTCCACAAAGATGATGCTGTTCATGATCGCCCATTCCGCACACCCGTGGCCGAGGCATTTGTCCGGGAAGAATGGTACGTTCCTTGCAGCCAGCGGGTTGGTTGCGAACTTGCGATAAAGAATCATTTCGAAATGGTCCGACGTGCTCTCCGGTTGCCGGCCCGGGGCCTGCCGGCTGTGGATCACGACCCATTCCCTTGTATAGTGCAGGAGGTGGTTGCGGATCTCCGCCAGGATCCGGACATTTGCAAATGCCTGGTCGCCCTCCTCAAACCCGGGCTGACCTGCAATAGCAAGGATGGTCTGGTACTTGGTCAGCATCGGCGCCCGGTCGAAGTTCCGGGGATTATGCCACTGCCTCCCGATCGTCCTGAGCAGCGCCTCGTGCTTTTCATCGATGGCAGAATATTCCTCGTCCGTTGAATCGGCATGGAGCTCGTTTATCGTGGATTCCAGGAAGGAGACGGAGGAGAGGACCGCATTCAGCATGAAGGCCTCGTGCCGGAGCCGGATATCCGCCGGGACCGGGCCACCCCTCAGGTATTCCTGCTCGATCGCAAACGCAAGCCGGCAGAGTAGAGCTGCGGACTGGACGTACCGTACGGAGAAGCAGTCCCGGAATTTTATCAAGGCATCCTCACCCGGAATTTCTAGGGGGATCTTGTCCATCTGTACTATCCCGTTCTCTTTGAGAGGTAAAAAGGGTGTAGGAGGGGGCGGGGAAAATAGACAGTTCCCGACTATAGAGGCTCGTACGCGGTCGGTTATGATGTCACAGCCGACAAAACGGGGTTCTCCACGCGGTGCGGCTCCCCTTGCGTTTGCAGACGTGACCGGCTATCGGGCGCAGTCAATATCGGCCGCATACACTTTGATGTCGATGACCGGTGTCCCGTCGAACGCGTCCAGTCCCCGGACTTTCAGGATATTCCCTTCCGCTTCAAGCAGGTCGACCAGGCAGAGCGAGACCGGGTTCGGGCGATCGGGTGAGCGGATGGCAAACACCCCTTTCTCGGCGGATGTACCGGGCGGGATTGCCCGGAGAACGGAACGGTCGGCCCGGTCAAACCAGCAGAGAATCCAGAGGTGTTTCCTCCCCTCGATCTGCCAGAGGGCGGGGAGGTATTTTTCATCAATCACGATCTCGGCGATGGTATCGGACAGCCGCCCCTGCCGGGGTGCATCGCCCTTTGCCGTATAGGGGGAGCGGACGTGACCGACGGGATGGAGCTCGATGGGTGCGGGTGTCATGGGTGATGGAAGGTGGGGGGAGGCGGTATATAAGGGTACAGTAAATCGCCGGAGGGCTCGTCAGATGAGGTTGATTATTGTAAACTATGATCGACAAAAGAAGGTTTTTATAGTACAAAATGTTAAGTATACCATACAAATTGGAGCCTGAAAGATTCATTCACTCAGTAAAAACAGAAGGAGATTTGCATAATGTACTCAGTAAGAAACATCGGGGTTGTAACCGTTTTTGCCATGCTGGCTCTTGTCATCGGAACGGTTAGCGCTGTGGACACGACGGGATTTTCTGTCCATGGTAATGGAACCTTCTTCATGGGGGCCGGATTTCATGGCCATGCGGGGAACATCACCCGGCAGACCCAGATGATCCAGTCTTCCCTCACGAAACTCGGGCAGCAGGGCGTTGACGTCACTGAGCCCCAGGCTGATATTGCTGGCGGCAATATTTCCGCAGCAATGCAGTGGCTGAAGTCATATTCCCAGGCACACCCGGACCAGACCATCATAGGGCCACGGCAGCAGGCAGGAAACGTAACCAGACAAACCCAGATGATCCAGTCTCTGGTCTCGAAACTCGAACAACAGGGTGTCGGCGTTGTTGAGCTCCAGGCTGATATTGCTGGCGGCAATATTCCCGCAGCAATGCAGTGGCTGAAGTCATATTTCCAGGCCCACCCGGATCAGATGAAAAACGGCAACTTCCCGAAGATGAACGCAGGGCTGGCATTCCATAACCAGACATTGCAGGGACGATGGTCTGCAGGTCATTCGTGGGCACAAAACCGGACAAAGAACACCCTCAGTCCTTCATGATAGTGGGAATTATTTTGTGGATTTCTTGTTCAATTCCTTAAAAAAAAGCAGGAGATGATTTACATGAGAAAAAGCATAAAAAACACGTTCGTTATCCTTATCATTTCGACCTTACTGATTGCAGGAGTAATTATCGCCGGATGCACTCAGGACAATGGCAGCAGTTCGGGTCCCGCAGGGAACAGCCAGCAGGCTTCACCCGGCAGCACAGTCAACAGTCCCTCGTCAGATAATGGTGGATCCCCGGGTGGGAGTAATACCGGGACCAGCGCTTCGCCGGGGGACCGCGGGTCTCCCGGCAGCGGGCACTCCTGGAATGCCAGCGGTTCCGGCGGGAACCCGCAGTACCACGGACAGAATTTCCTCACCAATGTGACCCTGCTTACATCGGCTGCTGACAAACTGGGGGTCTCGGAACAGGATCTCCAGAATGCACTGACCATGACAAGCAACGCGACGAGCGGACGCCCGAATCTGACCGCTGCCGCACAACAGCTCGGCATCACCCAGCAGCAGCTGACGGATGCACTGGGATTTCCTGCCGGTGGCTTTGGAATGCGGGGTGGTCGGAATGCAACAGCCGTGCAGACGACTTCATCCTGAAGATGTGCCTGACAGGTTGGGTGAACCATGACCCCGCGCACCCTTTTTTTGCCGGTCTTTCTCGTTATCATGGTGATGGCGGGGATTTTCCTGCCGGTTGCAGCGGACACCGTAACCACGACAACAACCACGCCAACCGTAACAACAACGACTGTCGCAACAACAGCACCCACTACTACAGCTACTACAGTGGCAACAACCGTACCGACAACGGTTGTAACGACAACCGCTACTACCGTAGCGACAACAACACCGGTGACCACTACCACGACAGCGGTGCCTTTGGTCCCTGTCGCAGGTTTTAGTGCCACCCCCACATCCGGCACGGTACCGCTGACCGTGCAGTTTACGGATACTTCAACCAATTCACCTACGATATGGGTCTGGTCATTCGGGGATGGAAACAGCAGTACGCTGGAGAACCCGGCAAATACCTATGTGAATGCCGGGACGTACACGGTCACACTTACCGCAATCAAAGGCGCGGAAAGCAATGTCATTACGAGAAGCAGTTACATTACCACGACCAGCGCGCCGGTAGCATCGGCCCCGGTTGCAGCGTTCACTGCCACGCCGGCATCAGGATCAGTACCGCTGACCGTGCAGTTCACCGATACCTCCACGAACTCCCCGACGACGTGGAACTGGACGTTCGGGGACGGGAACACCAGCACACTCCAGAATCCATCGTTCACCTACACAACTGCCGGCAGTTATACGGTTACGCTGACAGCAGCAAATTCCATCGGTTCCGCGTCCTTCACCCAGACCGTTACCGTGAATTCCGTGGGAACCGTGCCTCCGACCGCTTCCTTTAGTGCAACACCGGTGTCGGGCTCCGTCCCGCTCACGGTCCAGTTCACGGATACCTCTGCGGATTTCCCGACGACATGGAACTGGACGTTCGGGGACGGGAACACCAGCACACTCCAGAATCCATCGTTCACTTACACGACGAGCGGCAGTTATACGGTCTCCCTTACCGTGACCAATGCCCTTGGCAGCGATGTATCATCCGAAACCGGTTATATTTCGGTGGACGCGGCCGCAACCGCTCCTGTTGCCTCTTTTTCAGGAGATCCCTCATCAGGTACCGCACCCCTGTCTGTCGAATTCACGGATACATCGGCCAATTCCCCGACAACCTGGACCTGGGATTTCGGTGATGGCGGGACCAGTACTCTGGAAGAGCCGACCCATACCTACACAACAGCAGGTACCTACACGGTTTCACTCACTGCTGCGAACACCGCCGGCAGTAACACGTCCATATGGACAAATTATATTGGCGTGAGTGCCGCCGCCGGACCGGTTGCGCAATCGACCTTTGCACCGGTATCGACACCCACATCCACACCGGCACTACCGGATGTTTCCTTTGATGGAACGCCAACCTCCGGCGCCGCGCCCCTCACCGTCCAGTTCACGGGAAAATCATCCGGCACTCCCGATTCCTGGGCATGGGACTTTGGGGACGGCGGAACCAGCTCGGAGCAGGACCCTTCCTATACCTACACAATTCCCGGTACCTATACCGTTACATTAACGGCGAAATATCCTGAATACGAAGTGCCCTCCACACAGACAAATTACATCACCGTTGGCGGGGGGACGGCTTCTTCGCAGGCACCGCTTCCTCCGTTTACCGTCATAGGAGCAATCGGCCTCGTTGTTATTTTCTCCGCTTCAGTATCCGGCCGGAAAAAGCAGTAAACTCTCCTTTTTTTTACCGAAGATCATCCCAATGGTAACCGGATTGTTAAAACGAGACCCCGCCCCTTCACGGTACTTCAAAAAACATCCGATATCATTATTATACCTCTCATCGATTAATGTTCAGCACTTTTACCTGTGCTGACAGATGTAAGTCCGACGTGCGACACCGCACTGCCAAAGATGGCTTTGGGATTACAGGGAGTCAGTAACCAATACTCGACTTTTCTGGACTTACTTTCTCGTCTATTACTCTAGGAGGCTACACAATGGCACGAATGCATG
>Ga0182011_10001734_pt1 | contig 18950 bp, 17 predicted proteins | sample 711E1DmetaG_FD_120481 | JGI IMG/M metagenome (GOLD analysis project Ga0182011, IMG submission 120481) | Permafrost microbial communities from Stordalen Mire, Sweden - 711E1D metaG | ecosystem: Environmental > Terrestrial > Soil > Wetlands > Permafrost | place: Sweden: Stordalen | collected... | reverse complement strand
GGGACGAATACGGGCGGAGGATCCGTGGATGATTGTCCGGTGGAATGATGAATCAAATAATTGAATTGGAAAGGCGGAAATGACGATTGCATATCAAGGTGAACCTGGTGCATTCAGTGAGCAAGCAGCGCGTACATTCTTTAACACTCATGCCATACTGAAACCACTACCTGCGTTTTCTGATGTTTTTGCAGATGCTGAGCGCCATCCGTCAAGTTTCGGCATTGTGCCCATTGAAAATTCACTCTTCGGCAGCATCCATCAGGTGTATGATCTTCTTCTGAAGCATAAACTCTTTATAATCGGCGAAGTAAAATTACGTATCGAATTACATTTAATGGCTTTACCCAAAACAAAGCAGAAGAATGTTCATACGATCTATTCGCAATTACAGGCGATTGGTCAATGCGATAATTTTCTCAGCACATTAAAAAATATAAAAGTAGAAGCTGTGCATGATACTGCGGCAGCGGCCCGGTTTATTCAAGAGCGAAAACGCAACGATACAGCGGCGATCGCCAGTGAGCAAGCTGCTCAAGTGCATGGACTGCATATATTGAAAAGAAACGTTGAAAGTAACCATCGCAATTTCACGCGTTTCATCGCACTCTCAAGAAAACCGGTTCGACCGGTTGGCAAAGTCAAGACATCGCTCGTCTTTGCAGTAAAGGATATTCCCGGCGCACTCTTTAAAGCGCTTGCGGTATTTGCATTGAGGGATATTAATCTGCTGAAAGTGGAATCCCGTCCGATAATCGGCAAACCTTGGGAATATCTCTTCTACTTAGATGTGGAAGGAATGCCGTACTGTGATCCCCTGCGTCAGGCACTGAATCATTTAAAAGAAGTTTGTACATTTGTACGTGTGCTGGGCAGTTACCTGCCGTTCGACGACTCCGCTCATACGCGACAAAGGAAGTGAGGATACTATGCAACTCGGATATGTCATCAAAGAAGGCTTTTCAGGTTTCAAACGCGCCAAGCTGTCAATGTTTGCCGCGGTTTTCACGATTTGCGTGTCATTGCTACTGCTGAGTTTTTTTGCCATTTTATTTTTGAATGTGAATGATTTGGTCAAATCACTTCGTGAAAAAGTGGAGATGGAAGCTTTTCTGAACGAACAAGTCTCCAATGAACAGGTCACCGAAGTAAAAGGACAGGTGGAGATGCTGAACGGCGTACGCGAGGTGCGGTATGTATCAAAAACAGAAGCTGCAAAAATATTCAACGAAGAGTTCGGTGAAGACATCTATAAAGTTTTAAACTTCAACCCGCTTCCGGCATCTCTGAAAATATTTTTAAAAAATGGTTTCAAGACTGCAAAACATGCTGAAATTATATCCGAACAGATAAAATCCATCAAAGGCGTGGATGATGTAATCTACCGGAAACAATTATTGGAAATGCTGGATCAACGCGCGATGTTGTTTCTTTGGATTACGCTCGGTATCGGCATCTTCATTACCGTCTCTTCAGTTATTTTAGTAGCGAACACCATACGCCTCGCCATCTATGCCAAGCGCAAAATTATCCAGACCATGAAACTTATTGGTGCTACGCGAAGCTTTATCCGTATGCCGTTCCTGCTTGAAGGTTTTCTTCAGGGTCTGCTGGGCGGAGCAATTGCCGCGTCAATTATTTTTGTGTTATTCAGATATTTGGAACAATGGCTGACGGTCTCGCTGTCAGAATTTGTCCGCGTTCAACCGCATTACTACGGCATCATAATAGGAATCGGCTGTTTTCTGGGATTGCTGGGAAGTATGATTTCGGTTCGCAAGTTCATTAGTGAGGGAGTAGGAAGTTAGGAATAATACATCTCATCGGACTTTCGATTCTTCCTCCGTTTAAAACAATAATTTACAATATGCCATACAGCTGCATTTCGTTACTGTTCTTTTAAGAAGTATTAACAACTGTGTTTAACAGAATGATTTATTTTTAAGGAAACTATGGCAAAAATTAAATTAAAACGGTTGTCCGTTCTATTATTCTTCGGGTTATTATTTTTTTATAATCTCGTGGTGTTATCTCAGGTAACATATTCAGTAGCAAATTATAAAAACGATATGCTGAGCGAATGGGAAAGCCTTCGTTTTGGTGCATTTGTCCATTTCAACGATAACACATTTATCGAACAAGAGATATCAAAGAATTCAGATCCAAATATTTTTAACCCTCATTTCATAGATTTCGATAGTATGATGGTTGTCTTTCAGAATGCCGGCATACGATATGCAGTACTCACAGCCCGCCATACCTCAGGATTTTGTCTATGGGACAGTAAAGTCACAATGTTTGATGTAGCTTACAGTCCGTATAGAAATGATGTTGTTCAATTGTTTGTAGAAGCCTGTCGTAAATACAACATCAAACCCTGCATATATTATTGTTTGTGGGGCAACAAGGATTGGAATCCGGCGGAATGGAATCCTATAATACGCAACGAATTAAAAACCGTCACATCAAAGTCGGTTATTTTAGCACAATTGAAAGAATTGTCTGAAAATTATGGCGATATTTTTGAATTCTGGATTGACATGCAGTGCTGGGCCGATACAACGCTTCAACAACAAGAAGTGTACGATTTATTAAAAAGAATAAATCCGAAAACCATTGTTCACTTTAATCAGCAGGTACAGGACGGAGCAACGATTAAATATTTTCCAACTGATATTACAAACGGCGAAGAACGAATTCCGCCTGTAACAGGGCATAAAAGCTTCTATATGATTCATGAAAATTCTTATTATCTTCCCTTCGAAACTGAATTAACATCGCAGAGGTGTGACCAGCGTTCACTTGGTCATGGATTAATGAACGGTTCTGTTTGGTTCACCTACAATAATAGTCATTTTTATCATGTCGATAGTTTATACACTTACATCAAAAAATGTTACGAACGTGGAGGAAGCAACATCCTTCTTTCTACAGCACCTGATAAAACCGGTGCATACAAAAAGGCAGACGCTGACAGTGTCATTAAACTTGGGAAGCTTATATGGGGTAGTAAATAGTTGTGCATTGCTTTCAGAGTCTTTACGCAATAATTGAATTTCTTAACCACGGTTAGAGTATTATAATAAAATTTATGTCTAAACTTGGTAATAAGATAAAAAGAAAACTATAGTCTGTTGTTTGTTTCTTTCTTCAATATTAATTGCTTTTTCCAAGAATCTTCCCTACACTCTCAACAGTTAACTGCTTCTTCATAAGTGGTTATGAATTAAACACTCGTTCAATGTAACTGTTGTTTAACCATACAGAGTCATCCTTTATGAACAGCGTCCTCGCCTTTTATTATTCGTCTATAGGCAAGAAAGTGTTGATGAGCCTCACCGGACTTTTCCTTATCGTTTTTCTTGTAGAACATCTCGTTGGCAATCTCCTTTTATTCGCTCATGATAACGGAAAAATGTATGAAGCGTACGGGGATTTCCTTGTTTCCAATCCGGTTATCCGGTTTATAGAAATATTTCTGTTCCTCGGTATGATGGGACATGCGATTCTCGGAGTTATTCTATGGATCAAGAACCGTATGACGAGACCGATAAAATACAAATTCTTCCGGTTGCAAGATAACTCACCTCTATCATCCAGGACAACAATTTGGTCCGGTAGTGTCATCGGTATTTTTCTCTATATCCATCTGAAATCATTCTTTATTCCATCACGATTTGCCTCTATGAAAGTATCAAACTATGAATTGGTAATAAAGACATTTTCAAATCCATGGTATGATGCGTTTTATATTGTTGCACTCATTGTACTCGGTTATCATCTAAGGCATGGCTTTCAATCTGCTTTCCAGACATTAGGGCTTCGAAATAAAACATACGCTCCGCTTCTTGATATGCTGGCTTTCATTTTCTGGTTTCTCATTCCGCTGGGCTACGCGGTCATTCCAGTTTATTTCTTTTTTTATCAACCAGCGATGTCTTCTTTGATTATGGGAGTTCATTGATTATGACGCTTGACTCAAAAATTCCCGAAGGGCCGATTGAAAAGAAATGGTCCAATCATCGCTTTACTATGAAGCTGGTGAATCCGTCCAACAGGCGCAAATATTCCGTTATCGTCGTCGGAACCGGATTAGCAGGTTCTTCAGCAGCGGCTTCGCTTGCAGAGCTTGGTTATAATGTTCTGGCATTCTCGTATCACGAATCGCCGCGGCGTGCGCACAGTATTGCAGCACAAGGCGGCATCAATGCTCCGAAGAATTATGCGAACGATGGAGACAGTATCTATCGCTTATTCTACGATACATTGAAGGGCGGCGATTACCGGGCTCGTGAAGCAAACGTGTATCGGCTTGCTGAAGTAAGCGGGAGTATCATCGATCAATGCGTCGCGCAGGGAGTCCCGTTCGCACGTGACTATGCAGGGTATTTAGATACGCGTTCTTTTGGCGGAGCACAAGTTTCGCGGACATTTTATGCCCGGGGTCAAACCGGTCAGCAGCTATTGCTTGGGGCGTATTCTGCATTGAGCCGTCAAATTGGTACGGGTGGGGTGAAATTTTACGACCGACGCGAAATGCTGGATTTGGTGATAATCGAAGGAATGGCGCGAGGCATCGTCTGCCGAGATTTAAAAACAGGTGCAATCGAATCGTATGCGGCAGATGCAGTAGTGCTTGCCACGGGCGGTTACGCCAACACATTTTATCTTTCAACGATGGCAAAAGCGAGTAATGCTACAGCAATCTGGCGAGCATACAAGAAGGGCGCACTCTTTGCAAATCCCTGCTTTACACAAATTCACCCGACATGTATTCCGGTGAGCGGCGATTATCAATCCAAATTGACTTTAATGAGTGAAAGTCTGCGTAATGATGGACGTATTTGGGTCCCGAAAAAATCAAGCGATACACGCAATCCGTCTCAAATTCCTGAAGATGAACGCGATTATTATCTCGAACGCCTCTATCCTTCATTCGGTAATTTAGTCCCGCGCGATGTTGCCTCCCGCCGCGCAAAAGAGATATGCGATAAAGGTTTTGGCGTCGGCAAAACAAAGATGGCAGTGTATCTTGACTTCGCAGACGCCTTGAAACGAAATGGCAAACATGGGATTGAAGAGAAGTACGGCAACCTTTTCGATATGTATCACGAAATCACTGCTGAGGATCCTTATGCCGTACCGATGCGTATTTATCCTGCTGTCCACTATATGATGGGCGGCTTATGGGTTGATTACAATTTGATGAGCACTGTTCCCGGTTTGTTTGTTATCGGCGAAGCAAACTTCTCGGATCACGGCGCGAACAGGCTTGGAGCCAGCGCGCTCATGCAAGGATTGGCCGATGGATATTTTATTCTTCCTTACACCATGGGAGATTATCTCGCAAAAACAAAATTTCAATCTCTTGCAACCGACCATCCGGAATTCAAAAAAGTGAATACGGATGTTGCGGGGCGGGTTAAAAAAATTCTTGCGATCAAGGGAAAACAACCTGTGAGCGAAATTCACAAAAAACTCGGCAAAGTATTGTGGGATTTCGTCGGGATGGGGCGCAACGAGAAAGGATTAAAGAAAGCGTTAAAACTTATTCCGGAAATCAGGGAAGAATTTTGGAATGATGCAAAAGTTGTCGGCGGACATGATAACATCAATATCGAGTTGGAAAAAGCAGGACGCGTTGCCGATTTTTTGGAGCTTGCAGAATTATTAACACTGGATGCCCTTCACAGGGAAGAATCATGCGGCGGTCACTTTCGCGAGGAATATCAATCGCCGGAAGGCGAGGCATTGCGTAATGATAAAAAATTTTCGTATGTGGCAGCCTGGGAATATACCGGTGCCGGCAAGAAGCCAAAGCTCAACAAAGAGCCGCTTACGTTTGAATATGTAAAACCCTCTGAACGGAGTTACAAATAGGACCCGACGAATATGAATTTTATATTAAAAATATGGCGGCAGAAATATCAGAAGGATGCCGGGCGTTTTGAAACGTATGAAGTTCAGAATATATCGCCCGATGCTTCATTTTTAGAAATGCTGGACGTCCTGAATAATCAATTAGTGCTTCAAGATAAAGATCCCGTAGCATTTGACCATGATTGTCGGGAGGGTATTTGCGGCAGCTGCGGACTCATGATCAACGGACGTGCTCATGGACCTGGCCGCAAACAGGCGACATGCGACGTGCGAATGCGGACATTCGATGATGGGCAAGAACTTGTCATTGAACCATGGCGTGCAAAACCGTTTCCCGTAATCCAAGATTTGGTTGTCGATCGGACTGCCATGGATAGAATTATGCAGGCTGGCGGATTTATTTCGGCAAGGACCGGCGGTGCACCGGATGCGAACTCGACCCCCATAACAAAAGCCCATGCGGAAGAATCGATGGATGCGGCGGCGTGCATTGGATGCGGGGCGTGCGTTGCGGCATGCCCGAATTCTTCTGCAATGCTTTTCGTAGCGGCGAAAGTATCGCAATTTGCATTGCTGCCTCAAGGGCAGATTGAAAGAAAAGAGCGTGTTCAGAAAATCGTATTTCAGATGGATAAGGAAGGTTTCGGCAATTGTTCCAACAATTATGCTTGCGAAGCTGAGTGTCCAAAAGGAATCTTAGTAACACATATCGCGCGATTGAATCGGGAATTCCTGCGAGCGAACTTGGTATAACTTCGTACCAAACAAAAGAATTTATAAAGTATGAATTATTATTAAGTGTATAACATCGATTTTTAAAGTTTGTAGGGAATAAAAATGCTTCTTCATCAACACTTTATCCGTATAGCAAAGCAGTTCGAAAACAAAACTGCACTTATCGACCGAACGACAGGGAAGAACGTCAGCTATGGGAAAGCGCTTATTGCAACGCTCATCTTGGCGGACAAATTTAATAAGTATGATGAGGGTTTCATCGGTATCATGGTTCCGACTTCTGCCGGGTGCGCGCTTTCGATTCTCGGCGCATTGATGAGCGGACGTGTTCCTGTGATGATTAATTATTCCACCGGTGCGGCACAAAATTGCGAATATGCACAGAAAAAATGCGCATTCAAAACGATCATTGCTTCGAAAGCACTCGTGGAAAAGATCAATTGTCCGCGCGTGCAAGGAATGATCTTCATCGAGGATATTATGGAGCATGTTACAATCCTGGATAAGGTCAAGGCAGCGCTGAGGGCAAAGCTCCCTATCGAACGATTGTTGAAAAAATTTCATTTCGGCGATGAAGACGATAATGCTGTCATTCTCTTCACAAGCGGCAGCGAGAAAGATCCCAAAGCAGTCCAATTAACTCATCGAAATATTTCTGCGAATGTCGAAGGCCTTATCAAAGTTTTTGAATTTACCTCCGAAGATATATTTCTTGCCAACCTGCCGTTCTTTCATGTGTTTGGACAGACGGCAAATTTATGGCTGCCGCTGTACTATGGAATGACGATTGTTACGTATGCCAACCCGCTCGATTTCAGGGTCATTTGCAATATCATACGCGAAGAGAAAATTACATTTGTTGTTGGTACACCAATCTTCATGTGGGGATATCTACGTAAATCTGAGCCGGGCGATTTTGCAACGTGCCGTATTATGCTGGCCGGCGCTGATAAAACTCCGGATTCATTGCGTCAGGAATTCCTTCACAAACATAATATTAATCTACTTGAAGGATACGGATGTACAGAAACAAGTCCGGCGATCAGTGTCAATACACCGTCGGCAAATCGTCCGGGGAGTGTTGGTTTACCTTTACCGAACGTGAAATTACGCGTTGAGAATTATGAAACAGGAGAGGAATGTGCGGTTGGTGAGATCGGCAAAATCCTTGTCAAAGGCGATAGTATTATGAAAGGATATTTTGATGATTTTGAATCGACAACGTTGAGCATCCGGCATGGCTGGTATGACACCGGCGATATGGGTTATCATGATGCGGACGGATATCTTTGGCATGTTGGCAGATTGAAACGTTTTATGAAAATTGGCGGTGAAATGGTTTCACTTATCCGTGTAGAAAATGTTCTGGAACATTTGCTTCCTGATGATATAGCCTGCTGTGTTGTTGAGGTGCCTGACTCTGTCCGTGGAGCCAAGATTGTCGTAGCTGTCACCCAGAAAATTGATGAGAAAGTAATTTTAAAAAAGATGGCGGAAGAATTACCGAATATCGCCTTACCGAAAAACTTTGTTGTTTTCGATGAACTGCCGAAAATGGGAAGCGGAAAGATAGACTTTCGCCGTATTACAGACATGGTGAGAGATACCTTGCAAAAGTAATGCTGCAGTATTTAGAGATATTCCAACCGGACTATTACGGCTCTTTCCTCTTGTGATTCCAACAGCAGATTGGCTGAAACCTGCTCTACCATCTACCTCAAGAACAGCCGATGTGCTGTAATCGAGCGGGAATTCTTCATTGCTCTCCAACGTTTTATTCTGTATATTATTAGACAAAATGCGTAAAGATGAGTTGAAGAAGATAACGATTGCTATTGATGGGCCGGCCGCATCTGGTAAAAGCACGACTGCAAAATTAGTAGCTCATAAGTTGGGTTATCTTCATATTGATACAGGCGCAATGTATCGAGCAGTGACACTGAAAGCGCTCGATGAAAAAATTGACTTGACCGACAAGAAGGGAATTGTACAGCTTGCTCAGACATGTACTATCCGGCTGGAAGTGACGGACGGCACCACGAAGGTTTTCTTGGACGGTACCGAAGTGACAAAGCGGATTAGAACACAATTGGTGAGCCGTTCCGTAAGCACCGTAAGCAGTTATGTTGGTGTCCGCGACGTGATGGTACATGACCAGCAAAAGATGGCTGCAGCGGGCGGTATTGTTTTAGAAGGACGTGACATCGGCACTGTTGTTCTTCCAAATGCGGAGTTAAAAATATTTTTAACCGCAAGTGTTGAAGAACGGGCCCGACGGCGAAAAAAAGATCTCGCATTAGTCGGGATAGAAGCAAATCAGGATGATCTCGTAAAAGAAATTGAGGCGCGTGATCAAAAGGATTCAACCCGTGAAGCAAGTCCGTTGCGGAAAGCACAGGATGCAATTGAAGTAGATACTTCCAATTTAACTATTGAGGAACAGGTTGATTTTATATTGGGACATGCGAAGGAAATCATTTTGGGAAAAGAGAAATTATGAAAGTGACAGTCGATAAATCTTCCGGATTCTGTTGGGGAGTTGTACGGACTGTGGATATTGCTGAAAAGGAACTTGCAGCAGGAGAGAAACTTTATTCATTAGGCGACATCATTCATAATCCCGTAGAGATTGAGCGGTTAAAATCTGAGGGGCTTGAAACAGTTACGCACGACGATTTAGCGAATCTCCGAGGAGCAAAGATTCTGATTCGTGCGCATGGTGAGCCGCCGGAGACGTATAAACGTGCTCAAGAACTTGGTATTACATTGATCGATGCGACGTGTCCGGTCGTTGCAAAAGTGCAAGAACGGATTCGCCGGTTCTACGATAATGGCTATCAGATCGTTATTTTCGGTAAGATAGAGCATGCAGAGGTTATAGGACTTGTAGGCCAAACGAACGGCGAAGCGATCGTTATTAAATCCCTGGATGAAATTAAAAAAGTGAGGATGGATCGGAAAACAGTTCTCTTTTCTCAAACAACAATGGACAAACCGACGTACGCTTCCATCAAAGAAGAATTAACGAAAAGGATAAAAGAACTGGTCGTCGGTTCTCTTGAAGAACTGGCAGCTGGTTTTCTTGCAAAAGATACTATTTGCGGCCAGGTGTTTGGGCGAGAAAAGAAAATTCGAGAATTTGCAGCGGAGAACAATCTTATCATTTTCGTTGCAGGCAGACATAGTTCCAATGGGAAAGTGTTATACGAAATTGTTGAATCGGTTAACTCACGGATTCAATTTATAGAAAATGTTCAAGAAATCCAGCCGGAATGGTTTGACGGAATCGAAACAGTTGGAATCACCGGTGCCACTTCAACTCCGCAGTGGCTGATGGAGAAGGTGAAAGAAAAAATTGAAACGATGATGAACATAAAGAATTCAAACAACAATATTCAGCCATCTTTAATTCACGAACACATCACACACTAAATAAACGCCGAAGAATGTTCTTCGCCGATGTGAAATGGCTGGCATCGAAGAAAACATCGTTCGGTTATTCCCGCAAATACGGGAAGCAGTTTTTGGAGGTTGCATGTCAGATACAACTAAATCCGCAGAACGGTTCGAGGAAAGCGGGTATTCGGAAGAAGAATACAAACAACTTGAGCAGCTCTATTCCGGCACGATGGGCAAAATCAATGCCGGTGAAATCATCAAAGGACGCGTAGTTCACATAGGCGATTCCAATGTCGCGGTTGATATTGGATTCAAATCGGAAGGCAACGTGTCGGTAAGCGAGTTTCCAAAAATAAAGGAACTCAAGATTGGTGATGAAATAGAAGTTTTTCTTGAAAGCATTGAAGACAAAGATGGTCAGCTTGTGTTGTCGCGAAAACGTGCTGATTTCATGCGAATCTGGGAACGTGTTGTAAAATCATTTGAAACAGGAGAGGTATTGAAAGGCAGATGCGTCCGCAGGACGAAAGGCGGAATTGTTGTTGATCTTATGGGATTAGACGCTTTTTTACCGGGCTCTCAAATCGATGTCCGGCCTGTTCGTGATTTTGATGCTTTCATCGGACGCGAGATGGACTTCCGCGTCGTGAAAGTTAATCACCCTTCAGAAAATGTTGTGGTGAGCCATAAAATTTTGGTTGAGGAGGAACTTGCCAGTCAGCGTAAAATTATTTTAGATAGTCTTGAGAAGGGTCAAATTCTCGAAGGCCATGTGAAAGCCATCACCGATTTTGGTGTATTCGTCGATCTTGGTGGTGTTGATGGCTTGGTGCATATTACGGATCTTTCATGGGGCAGAGTCAGTCATCCATCGGAGATTGTAAAACTCGATGCAACAGTCAATATTGTTGTGCTCGATTTCGATGCAGAAAAGAAGCGCATATCGCTTGGAATGAAACAGCTTCAGCCGCATCCCTGGGATAATATTGATCAGAAGTACCCTGTGGGTACAAAAATCAATGGTAAAATCGTTTCTCTAACAGATTACGGCGCATTTGTTGAAATTGAAAAAGGCATCGAAGGTCTTATTCACATTTCAGAAATGAGCTGGACGCAGCACATCAAACATCCATCGCAAGTCGTTTCTATGGGACAAATGGTGGATGCGATTATTCTCTCATTGGATAAAGACGGAAAGAAAATATCGCTTGGTATGAAACAGCTCGAACCGGATCCATGGACAACGCTGATGCAGAAATATCCCATCGGTTCCAAACATATGGGAACCGTGCGCAACTTGACTAACTTCGGAGTCTTCGTTGAACTCGAAGAAGGTGTTGATGGACTTGTGCATATTTCTGATTTATCGTGGACGAAGAAAATTCGCCACCCGGGTGAAGTCGTGAAAAAAGGTGATCAGCTCGAAGTAATCGTACTTTCAGTGGATATCGAACAACGCCGCATCTCTCTCGGACATAAACAGGTGAATGATAACCCGTGGGAAGCGTTCGAATCGCAGTATAAGGTCGGCACCGATGTGGGAGGTAAAATCGTTCGTATCATCGAGAAAGGTGTTATTGTCGAAATGCCTCTCGGTGTTGACGGTTTCGTACCGTTGTCACAGCTTTCTCATACTCCGGTAAAGAATATTGCTGAATCTTTCAAAGTAGGCGACGACATTCCTTTGAAAGTTATTGAATTCGATAAAGAAAGCAAAAAGATTGTTCTTTCCGCACTTGAGTATCTTCGAGGCAAAGAGCAGAAGCTCGTGGATGATTACGTTGCCAACCATAAGCTAACACCGATGACGATGAAAGATGTTGTCTCGACTCCTGCTAATGTAGAAAAGATGCCGGATGAACTGTCTTCAGAAAGTAAGGATGAATCTATTCCTGAAGGTTCAAACTAACTAGTTCACAAAACAAGAAAAGAGTTGTCTGCTCCCGACTTGTCGAGAGCAGATTGCTCTTTTTCTTTATGAAGCGCATTGCATTACATACTCTCGGCTGCAAACTCAATTACGCGGAAACAGCCGCCATCGGAAAACAGTTCACTGGCAACGGATACAAAGTCGTCGGCATTGATGACGGTGCGGATGTTGTCGTGATTAATTCTTGCAGCGTAACCGCATCTGCCGACCGCGAATGCAGGCAATTGATACGGCGTGCATTACGCCTTTCGCCCAATGCCTTCGTTGCTGTCATTGGATGCTATGCCCAGCTCCAAGCGGAACAGCTTGCCGCAATTCCCGGAGTGGATTTGGTACTGGGATCGCAAGATAAATTCTCTCTCTTGAAGTATGTCAAAAACGGCGCTAAGAAAACACATGCTGAAATTTCAGTTTCATGTATTGGTGAGACTAACGAATTCGGATTAGCCTCATCAGCGGGATTTGAAGAACGAACGCGTGCCTTTCTCAAAGTGCAGGACGGCTGCGATTACTCCTGCACCTATTGTACCATTCCGCAGGCGCGAGGCAAAAGCAGAAGTGCTGTACTTTCCGATATTATCCGGCAGGCACGAGAAGCGGTTGGGTTGGGGTACAAAGAAGTTGTCCTGACAGGGGTGAATGTCGGAGAATACGGCAGGACCAACGACACAAATCTTCTCACTCTGCTCAAACAACTTGTAACGGTCGATGGTCTGATGCGCATACGCATTAGCTCTATTGAACCGAACTTATTGACAGACGAGCTGCTTGATTTCTGGATTGCCGAAGATAAACTATGCAATCACTGGCATATTCCTCTCCAATCAGGGTCCGACACAATTCTGCGGTCCATGCAAAGAAGATATTTGACAAAAGTTTATACCAACCGTATTGAACGAATAAAATCTCATGTTCCGGAGGCAGGCATCGGTACCGACGTCATTGTCGGCTTTCCTGGAGAGAGTCATGAGTTTTTTGAAGATACATACAACTATCTTGCTGATCTTCCGGTTACCTATTTTCATGTGTTTAGTTATTCCGAAAGGCCGAATACTCCGGCATCCGAGTTTGTTCAGAAGCTCGATCCCTCGATAAAGTCGGAACGGAGCAAGAGATTGCATGTTTTAAGCAATCAAAAACGAAATGATTTCCATCATTGTTTTATTGGAAAAACAATTCCAGTTCTGTTGGAGTCTGTCAATTCAGATGGTACAGTTTCCGGATTAACGCAAGAGTACATTCGAGTTGACTTGAAATCATATTCCAATAGTACAAATACGATTCGAAATGTTACTATTCAAGAAGCTTCTGCCGAAAAATGTACTGGTATCTTGGCGGAATCAAAAATAAACTCTGTGGTTCGCATCGCAATTTAGAAGGAGATTTCGTATGAAACGGTACCTGAGCACTGCGGTATTTCTCCTTTGTATCCTCGAGCAGGTATTTGCACAAACACGGCCGATGTCAGCAATGGTAGCGAAGGATGAACAAAGTTCAATACTTGCTCCGATGCAATTGGAATATCCTGGATCATCCGAGTCTAAGAAATCGGTGTTGCTGGCGATTGCTGCATCCCTGGTTCTTCCCGGTATGGGAGAATTGTATGCAGGATCATTTGAATCGGGAAAATACAATCTTCTTGCTGAAGGCGGTCTATGGCTTACCTACAGCGGATTTCGCATGCATGCGGATTGGCTGCAGCAGGATGCGCAAAAATTTGCGAGTCAGCATGCCAGAGCGAACTTCAATAATAAGGACGATCAATATTCCGTGAACATCGGCAATTTCAATACGACGGATGAATACAACCAAACGAAATTGAGATACCGCGACTATGATAACGTGCATACAGAAGACCAATACCAATGGCAATGGGATTCCGACGCCAACCGCTTGCAATTTAAAGATTTAAGAATCCGCAGCGGAGAAATAAAAAACAACTCAAAATTTATTATTGCCGCAGTTGTCATCAATCATATCTTTTCAGCGTTTTCTGCCGGGAGAAGAGCCGCGGCATATAACAAGTCCCTTTCCATGATGGACAACATAGAAATTCAAACCTTTACAGTCAACAACGGCACACACTTGGATGGCTTTGGTTTTAGCATTTCGACAAAATTTTAGCGCGATGCATGCAAACGCTCCGGCTCAAAATAGAGTATGACGGCACAGACTACGTCGGCTGGCAATTCCAAATAAACGGACGATCTGTTCAAGAAGAAGTTGAAAAGGCGATAAAACAAATACTGCAGTCTGATATCCGGATTACAGGCGGCGGGAGAACAGACGCCGGAGTGCATGCCCGCGGACAGGTTGCAAGCTTCAGTGTTGAACGGGACGTAGAAATTCACTCACTTGCAAAAAGTATAAACGCGGTTTTGCCGCACAGCATTATCGTACTGGAAGCGGCGGAAGTTCCGATCGACTTCAATGCACGGTACGATGCAAAAAGCAGACGATACACGTATTGTATCAGTCCAGCACCGACGGCAATTCAACGCAACTACTGCTGGCAAGTATTCCAAAAAATAGATTTTGAGTTGATGCAAATATGCGCCAGACAAATAATCGGCGAACATGGATTTCGTTCATTTTGCAAAGTAGAGACTGATTTGCATCAGCATCGGTGTACTATACGTTCCGCAGAATGGAAGCAAAAAGACGGATTGTTGGTGTTTGAAATAACTGCCAATCGTTTTTTGCATGGAATGGTTCGGACGTTAGTGGGAACGATGGTGAATGTGGGACGAGGTCATACAAAATTAGACGACTTCGCAGATATTTTAGAAGCAAAAGACCGTTCAATGGCAGGTATGTCAGCTCCAGCAAAAGGATTGTTCCTGGAAGAAATACTTTACTAGAAATGAATGACATAACAATTCGGCTATACGTTTGTACATGCATTCTTATCTTTTACAACCTGCTCCTGTCATCCAATGAAGGATTTATAGACTCTTTGATTCAACGATGAAATCCTTAAAAAAAATAATACGAGATGCTCTTCTCAAAGGCGGCTTACTCCAAACTACGCTTTCGGAAGATGAGTTGAAACAAGTCATCGATGCGAGTTCATTAAGCGGCACGATCGATAAGACAGAACATGAACTCATCAAGAGTGTCCTCGAATTTTCAGATATCACCGCAAAAGAAATTATGGTGCCGCGTCTCGATATTGTTGCGCTCGACATTTCCATGCCTCGAGACGTTCTTGTTCGAAAAGTTATCGAAGAAGGATATTCACGGTTGCCGGTCTATAAGGGAACAATAGATCACATTATCGGTGTCATTTACAGCAAGGATTTGCTGAGTTTACTGGAACATCGTTCGCTTATCATATTGCAGGATATTATTCGTCCTGCTCGTTTTATTCCTGAATCAAAAAAAATAAGTCTGCTTTTACGGGAATTTCAACAGAACAAAGTTCATATCGGCATCGTTGTCGATGAATATGGCGGTACCGAAGGTATCGTGACCATGGAAGATATTGTTGAAGAAATTGTCGGAGATATACTTGATGAATACGATGAAATGCGAAAGACGGTGGAGCAGGCGAGCGATGGTTCGGTCATTTTAGATGCTGCTCTATCGATTGCAGATTTCAACGTTCAATTCCGGGAGAAATTGCCCGAAGCTCCGGATTATGAAACATTGGCAGGGTACTTGCAAAAAATTACTGGCAAACTTCCGGATTCCAATGAAGAAATTAAAACAGAGAACTTCGTCTTTAAAATATTAACTAAGACAGCGCGTCGTATTCGGCAGGTCATGGTGAGCCCTATCATCAAATCCACGGTCATCGAAGAATCATGATGTTCCCGTTACAAGAACTGTTTATTAAAATATGCGGAGTTACAAATAGTGCAGATGCGGAATTGGTATGTTCTTTAGGTGCAAATGCAGTCGGCTTTATTTTCAATCAGTCCAATGAGCGCTACATTCCTCCGGAATGTGTAGCTTCCATTATTGCGAATCTGCCGGAACACATTTCGAAAATAGGAGTTTTTGAAAATGCGAGTACTCAATATATTCAGAGTATTTTAAAACAGGTCCCGCTCAGCGCCGTGCAGCTTCTTGGAAATATTGGACCCGACGATCTCGTGGACTTCGAGGTAAGCGTGATTAAACAATTTCAACTCGACCAATCATTCGATAGAGAGGTTATGCGTAATTATTTGGTGGATGCTTTTCTCTTGAAAGATCAAAACGAGCACATGGGAAATCAACTTCCCAAAAAATATCATTGGGACGTTGCCGTCAAGGCAAAAGATTTCGGACGTGTTATTCTCTCCGGAGGACTCAATCCAAATAATATCGTCGATGCGATTCGTTTCTTGCGTCCTTACGGAGTAGATGTGTGCACCGGCGTAGAACATAAACCGGGAAAACTTGATAAATCACTCCTTCGTACATTTATCTCAAACGCACGCAACGAAAGTCTCAATGACACAGAAGATATGGAATATGAATGAAACAGCGTTTTGCTGAAAGAAACTATCGATGAAAAAAGAATCCTTCCGGATTGATTGTCCTCAAAAACTCTATTCCATATCTCTCAAGAGCGTCCGGTGATTTGCATTCCAGGGAGCGTATGTATTCAGGTGGAATTCATTCGAATTGTTATTCAGAATCATGGTGTGAACACAATACTCGATTATCTCTCTAGGGGCAGTAAGGAGAGAACACAATATTTTCAAAATGACTCTTCTGTTCCCGGGTTTCATGTATGAAGTTAATCTCAGATTCCATAGCAAGAATTTTGAGAAATTCTTTTTCAACCATTATTGTTCGTGGCGCATTTGGTTTTGCCCGTATTATTGTTCTTCTCTTCCTGGCGAAGACTTATGGGGTACGAGAATTCGGCCTTTTTTCTCTTATCCTTATTTTCATTGAAATAGCGAAAGTAGCCTCTGATGTAGGAGTGGATATCGTTTCCATCAGGAGATTTGCCGCTAATCAGAAGAATATACCTATCGTTCTCGATTCTATTCTTGGCCTTAAATTACTCTCTGCAACACTTGGTACTATACTCACCATTGGTATCTATGCATTATTATACGGTGATACCTATGGACTCGTCCTGATTTCAATTGCATGTGTCTCGCTCTATACATCATTGCTCTTGAATGGATTCGTGAGTTATTATCAGACCAAACTTTCTATGGAGAAAATCATCCGTGCTCATCTGATGGGATACGGATGCTATTTGGCATTTTCAGTCACCGCCATTTTCTTCAGGACATCTCTCATGGTGCTCATGGGAATTATTCCGCTGACCGAAGGGATAATCCTTTATCTCTTGATTCGACGATATACAGAAAATTCTCCGCTTCGTATTCGAATAAACCTTCATTTTATTCGATCATTCTTATCGGAAAGCATCTATGTCGGCTTGGCCGGAATCGCGGTTGTGATCTATTTGAGACTGGATAATGTTATGATCAGCCGAATTTTAGATCTTAAAAGTGTTGGACAGTATGCAATTGCCTACCGGTTGACAGAACCGTTTTCTCTTCTCTTCTCTTCATTTGGAATCTCTCTCTATGCCTCATTGTCCGTTCTATCAATAGAGACGAAAGTCCAGGACCGATTCCTCTATGCAAAAAAAACTTTCCTCGGGATGCTGGCTGTCGCCTGTGCAGGTGTGCTTGGCTATATATTTATAGTTAAACCTCTTTTACCGATGTTTTCTGTTGAATATGTTGAATCAGGTCATGTGCTCTTGATTTTAAGCTTTGTTCTTATTTTTAAGGCCTTGAACACTCAAATGACAGCCATTCTGAATTCAATGGAAAAATTTCGTATCGTAAGTGGAATTACATTTATGAATCTTGTAACCAGTTTTATTCTGAATTTCATTTTTATTACGCATTTTGGTATCGTTGGCGCTGCTATGGCTGTTGTTGGGACTGAATTTATGAATTCGTTATACCAAGGTGCTTCATTACTCTATTATCATTCATGTGGTATATAATTGGATGAACCATGAAGCGTACATTACCTGATGATGAGTTGCTCTATTTAGCAGGAACAGAAGAGTTAACGGAAAAAGTCCAAGTTCGATTTGTTCCCTATTTTCTTCATGCTCCGGGTCTGGTCTTAGAGATTGGTTGTGGAAAAGGTGTCATGCTTTCCATGCTTAAGGAAAAAGGTATTCATGCATACGGCATTGATTTATCGGATACAACGGTGAAATATTGTCAGGAGAAGGGACTTGACGTAATACAGAGTGATCTTCTGTCGCATCTTCGGAGCTTGAAAGACGGCTCACTTGGAGGTATATTTTGTGCACATGTGATTGAACATTTACACCCTTCTGATGCAATTGAATTTCTTAGTCAGGCAGTCCGGGTATTAAAAACGAAGAGCAGACTCGTACTGATAACACCGAATACGAAAGATCTTCGTACCACAGAACGGTTTTGGCTCGATATAACTCATGTTCGTCCCTACCCGGAAAAATTATTACGTGCACTTCTTCAGCGGGAGGGATTTCAATCCATTCATGCATTTGCCGATAAAGAACCGGCTCGGAATATTTATGAACGTATTATAAAAACTCTTGTCCATTATTGGTTTCTTGGATATATGTTTGTCGGTGATCTTGTTGTTGTTGCAGAACGATGAAAAAAGCACCAATACATGTCCTCATGGTTTCTAAGGCGCTTGTCGTTGGTGCGTATCATTCAAAATTAGAAGAAATGACTGGTTTAGGTATTCATCTGGATGTAGTCATCCCGCGAATTTGGGGAAACCAAAAAGCAGAAAGAGAACAAGCGAACGGATATACGATTCATGCTCTACCGGTTATCTTCTCCGGGAGAAATCACTTCCATTTTTATCCTTCTCTCTCCGCTCTCATAAAGAAATTAAAACCTGACATGATTCATGCAGATGAAGAATCGTTTAGTTTCATTACGTTTTTTATTGTGCGTCAGGCACGTGCTTTAGGGATTCCTGTTGTGTTCTTTAACTGGCAAAATATTTATAAAACATACCCCTGGCCTTT
>Ga0182011_10001733_pt1 | contig 18952 bp, 19 predicted proteins | sample 711E1DmetaG_FD_120481 | JGI IMG/M metagenome (GOLD analysis project Ga0182011, IMG submission 120481) | Permafrost microbial communities from Stordalen Mire, Sweden - 711E1D metaG | ecosystem: Environmental > Terrestrial > Soil > Wetlands > Permafrost | place: Sweden: Stordalen | collected... | reverse complement strand
CCGGCATTATCTTTCTTGGCAAAAGTTGGCCCACCCCGAAGGCTCACGCGACGGGCCCGCCCTGCGGTCCCGTATACGGCTCGCCTTCTCCCGCCCCCCGCCGCGCTCCTGTGTGCCTGTCCTGTTGGGCTGTTCTGATCTTCCTGGGCCCGCCCGATGCTCGCGCGACACGGTGAAGGTCGCCGTGTTCCGGCTCGCATCCTCCCACCCCCAACCGGAAACCTTCCCCCGTGGTTATCGCATCTGACTGCCCGCCCTTTCAAGGGCGGGAGGAGCGAAGCGGGCGGTGGGTCGTGGCCGCAGTGGCCCGAACGAGCACCGCGACAGGGGCGCGAAGGTAAGGAGCCGCATCAGCGGCGAGTCCGAGCCCCCTGTGCGTCGTGCGAATGAGTCACTGAACGTACAGCATATGCCCGATCAACAGCGACAAACACGATGCGGAGCATGGTGTGAGGAGCGGGCCGGGGCAGCAAGCCCCGCAGCGAGCCTGCGAGCAAGGGGGTGCGTCTTCATCTGCCCTATCAACCGAAGAAAAGCAACGAGGTGATGTGAAGCGAGCCGGAGCCTCAGCGAGGACGAGTGAACATGACCGAGCGTTTTCTCAAAAGAGAGATTTTTGCATTTATTTTTTCCAAGTATCACGAATTGTCTTAACTTTTTCCTTATAAGATTCAGTTGATAATTCATCTTTGGCATAACGTGTTTGTAGCAGGCTAATCGCTTTTTTATTATCTCGACATTCTTTTAGTTTAGGTGAATAATGAAAATATGTAATGGCAATTCCAGCTGGAAATGCAAAAATAAGAGTATAGGCTATTTTTTGTTCAAAAGAATATGAAGAAAGCATTGTATATATGGCAACAATTATTGGGATTAAAATTGAAGAGCCAATTGCTATTATTTGACCGATTGTCCCAAAATTTTCGACAATCCATTTAATTAATTCCGTTATTTTATCTAAGACTGGCATAAATTGCTCCAATCAATCCGATAAAAATACCGATACCCATCAAAATCATTAATGTCACAAAAAAATTCACATTCTGACCTGTCGCGGTGGCTAATGCTGGGAAGATAACGAAAATTGCGACAACAATTATTAAAAGGGAAGCTAGTGCCCCACCAATTAATTCGGGAAGACCCATATTTCACTATTTTGTTCGTAAACGTTATTTAGTTCTGTCGTATTGAGAGAAAAGTATCTCATTCTAATAAATTCGTTTTGAGATTTATTGCATTCCTGTCGCCGCCCCGCTCCGCACGCTTCGTGCACCTTCGGCGCACTCGCACCTGCTCCGCGGACCGGCTCACTGTCTGTAGTAAGTCATTAAATCATAGATTTTCTTACAGCAGGGAATGAATAATTGGAGATTTACGTAGCATTGCTCCCGTGAAATTACCTTTCCATTTGGATGACCGGATTCATTTCGATAATTTCTGATGAGGGATACAATCATATCGAGATTGGTATCGAGATCTTCTTTCAATTCTTTGGGTAGATCTGGCTTTTTCTCATTGAGTTTTTGTTTAAATTTATTGAATCTTCGAAGTAATGTCTGTTCTTTTGAAACACTTTGAAAATGGGCAGAATGCGCAGTATTCCCGTTAATCACTTCGTAGAGAGAGTCGAGTGAATATTCTAACGCAACACCGAGCATAACGGCAGAGGAGAGACGACATCCAACGATAAATGCCTGCATAGCTTCTTTTAGATAAAACAAAGTAATTTCGTCGATATCAGGAATATTTTCTCTGATAATTTTTTCGTAGCTTGTGAGATCGTGGAAAAAATATACATCGTCGTTCGCGAGAGCCTGTTTACCAAAACTGGAAACCCGGAACCAGGGATAGGCTGCATTAGGATCCCCGCTAGTTCCGAGAGTAATGATGTTCTGCCTGAAGAGATCCCAGAATACTTCTTGGAATAGATCTCGATCATTTTGAGATAGTTGTTCTTCTGACCGAGATGGATCCGGGGCGAGGCCGTCCCGTTTTCGAATAATTTCTGCAACTCCTATTCGAAGATGAACAAATTGATTTGGAGTGAATGAAGATCTCTCCCTTCCCGCGAGTATATCGAGTGTTGCTTTCCGGATTTCCTCATATGAATGGTCCATATTATCACTCTACTCTTGAGACCTCATAAAGCGAAGTCAACTTGATGAGTATCAATAACGATGCGCGGCGCTCCCCTCGGCGTGGTGGGGAGGGGTAGGGGCGGGGCGGTCCGGAAGACTGTAAAAGAGCGCGTCACGGTCCCGGATTGAATAAGATTCTAACCATTTGTCAGGAATCTGGTCGGGGGTATACTATTTTTCCGTTTTGTAACGACAACCTAGGTTAATATTCCGGATATTCCAATGATGGGTAATGAGATCCGTCTATGTGTCACGGCTCCGCTTATACCTGGCGATTCTTGCGATTGTCCTGGTCATCGGGATGACCGGACTCATCACGCTGGAACAATTCTCCCCGCTTGATGCATTTTATTTTATTATCGAGACCGTTTCAACGGTAGGTTATGGAGATCTCCACCCACTGACTCCTGCCGGCAAAGGACTTACCATCTTCATTATCCTGGGCGGCGTTGGCTGTTTTGTGGGTGTTGCTGTGAACACGATCGAATATATGATCGATGAACGGGAGCGCACTCGCCGGCTTGAGAAACTGAATATGATTATCGGTGTTTTTTTCTCTGAACTCGGGACAAAACTCTTACAAAAATTTGGTACTGCCGATCCTGCCATTGAAGAGATACGAACCGGACTGATCGTCTCGAACAACTGGTCGGATGAAGATTTTTCAAAGACGGAAATTATCTTAAAAAACCATGAGTCCCGGCTGGACAGCAGGTCTGTTGAGCTGGAAGAACTGTACCGGCTCCTTGCGAACAACAAGGGACTCCTCCTCTCCCTTCTTGAGAACCCTCAGATGATTGAACATGAGCGTTTCATCCCTCTGCTCCAGGCAGTGTTCCACCTGACCGAGGAACTGATGGCACGGGAAAAACTCATCGGTCTCCCTGAGTCGGATTATGCCCACCTGTCGGGGGACATGAACCGTGTGTACCGGCTCCTCATCACCGAATGGCTCACGTATATGCAGTACCTCAAGAAGCATTACCCCTACCTCTTCTCGCTCGCTATGCGCAAGAACCCGTTCGACAGGAATGCATCTGTGGTAGTACAATGAATCGATTTTCCGGCCCGAAAAAAAAGGATGATTATTCCAGCACTGCCAGCAGGTTTTCGCAGCTGGTGAGATTTGCGATAACCGGTGCCGTTTGCGGAGAAATCAGCGATGATCGGATCTGCCGGCGCAGTTCCTTTTTTCCCCCATGGACTGATTCCTGTTCCCTGTGCGCCAGACACTCCCCGGATGCAGTGCGCAGGGAAGCACCTGCAATATTAAATGCGGCGTTCACATCGGCGTGGGCGATGTACCCGCAGTGCGGGCACTCGAAATGTTTCCGTGACCGCCTTCCAAAACCGCCGCACCGGCAACAACGTTTCGAGGTATATGCCGGGTTGACGTAGATGACCGGAATTCCCCGGTCGATGGCCCGTTTCTCTACCTGCTGCTGGAGGGTGAAAAACGATCCGTTCTCAAACGAGAATTCATAGGAACCTTCGGTGCCATGGCGGTGAGAGTAACGATGCGAGAAGAGTTTTTCAAATTTAATACCCGACCCGAGCGACTCTGCAAAGGAGACGATCTGGCGGGAGATGGCATTCAATGCGGACTTAAAGGTTTTCCGTTCACGGGACTTTACTTTTTTTAGTTTCCAGAGTTTGCCTTCCTTCCATAATTTCGTGCAGTTTTTTGAAGACTGGCGGTGATTGTAGTGGATGTTTTTTCCCAGTTTCATAGTTTTTCCGCTGAGAATGTCGGCTGCAACCGCCACATGGCCGGTTGTGTTCAGGTCGACACCGATCCAGCGGGTTGCAATGAGTGTGGCTGGATGAACTTTGATCACCTTTCACCTCGTTTTAATTCAACCGCTGTACGAAGATTTGGGTTTGTGAGACGTTGTTCTGGTACCTGCCTCCTTTTTTCTTACATGGGAATACGATCCCAATCATGAATATATCTTGCGGTCAGAAGCCCCGGATTTAAAAATGCATGAGAAACAGGGGTATTTCTCAAGAACGGAGAATGTGACGGTGTTTTTGTTACGCCATCACGATATAGGCAATAATGGAGAGCAGGAATGCAAGAAGCAGCATGGCAAGCGAGAGGGGTGCCACAAAAACCAGCATGGCGTTGACCGTGCTTGCCAGCTGGGAGATCCGGTTTGAGCCGAAGACCACGATATGATCGCAGTGCGCAGTGCTCGCGGCTACCTGTGCCGGCGTAAGGTTTTCAATCGCAGCGTTCAGGGCCCGTATTACGTAGGGCGTAAATTCTGAGACGGGAACGTTCATCCCGACCGGGTTTTTTCCTGTAATCGTATTCACGACATGGGAGTCGGTGGTCATGATCTCCGCATCGTCAACAACTTTAAGGACTTCCTCAAGCAGGGTTTCCCGGACTCCGAGCGCCATGTTATTGCCGTCAATGAGCACATAGGCCGTTCTCTGGCCATCGATATCTGTAACAATTACCTGGACACCCAGATCGCCGAAGCCCATGTCCCGGCTAAAGGGGAGCGTGTGGTGTGCAACACCGATCCTGAACGGGAACTGCGGCGCAATCCGGCACGCTTCCATTGCATCAATCGCTGCTTTCTGGTACTCGATCGCGGAAAGCGTGGCAAGCAGGACCGGGGAGGAAAGATCAGTCATACAGTTATGCGCATCGACAACCGCGACATGCGGGAACCAGCGGTGTCCCTCGGCCATGATTGTCATACCGATCGAGAAATCGATGTCTTCGGTGCGGTGGGGAGACCGGGTAGTGACGAGCAGAACGGAATCGCCGAACCGCTGGTACAGTACCTGTACCGACCCCATGGTTGTCCGTCCCGATTTCCCGGCAGCTGCAGAATAGACAAGTCCCTCCCGCGAGCGCTGGAGTGCGTCAATTACCTTATTGATCTCCGATTCAGACACGAGATTGAAATCATGAGTGGCGCACCCGTGGGCAACCAGCATCTCCTCCTCGAAATTGTCATGGATGATCTTGGGGAGGTTTCCCCCGCCGATCTCGCCCATGGGGCCGGGATGAAGGTTGGGCACAGTAAAGATTACCTGCTTGCCCTTCTCGCGCTTAAAGAAGAAACTAACCTGCGGGACAAAGATCTCTTCCCCGATCTCGCGGAAGAAATCCTCCATTCCCTTGGAACCATCAGTCATGTGTGCAATGAACGCGTTGATAAATGCGAGGCCACGGATCTTGAATGCACGCTTGAGCGGCTGTTCGATAATCCATATGAGGAGACCGAAACCGACCCCGAAGACAATATGGAGGACGAGTGCGATAATGGCAAAGAACGGGGAGAAAAGGAAAATACCTACGAGAACTCCCATCCCGCTCTGGGTAAGTGCAGGGATTATCATCCGAGGAACACGGTAATCGGCAACCGCAGTCAGCACGAATAAACGGATCCCGAAGATAAAACCAAGCGAGATCGCGTAAAACATCGGGATAAGTTTCACGGAAGCGGCAAGTGCGGCGAGAGTGATGATAACCCCGAAGACCGTGCAGGTAAGGGCGAGTAATGCTGACCGGTTCCAGGTCATGGTCTTCCCACTGTACTCAATGATCGGCTTTGTCAGGACCAAGGCTGCGAGAGCCGGGATCGTGAATGCAAGCGTTCCGGAAAACAAAAATTTTTCCGGAAGGGAAAAGTAGCTGCTGATAACCGTTGGCAGAGTAAATGCGATCGGGCTTGCAAGGTTGAGATTCAGCCAGGCTTTTGCGCTTGCGCCGTCAATAAGAAAACCGAGAAGGAGGATCAGGACAAGGGACCGTTTCCACGATGGCGCAGTAAATATGAACCGGGTGAGCTGGCCCATTCTCACATCGCCCTCGTGCGCCATCAGGCAAATCCTCCGAGAATCAGTTCATGCCGGTCCGTGGTGGACCGGATTTCTGTTGTTGTATAGGTTACCGGGCGGGAATAAAAGGGCGCATTAAGGGTAAGGCTCTCGTATTCCCCCCCTTCACCTGCAAGATGGATACGGCGGGTTGCAGAAACTCGCTTGAGCCGGCGGATAAGATCGTCGTTGAACCGCGCGCCAAGAAAGCCCGCATCCAGCCCCTCTGCCGCTGTCACGACAATCATTGCGTCCATCCTCCGGGCGACCTCGTGGAGGAGGGTCTCGGGATCCATATGCCAGAGCGGGGTGAAAAGGGTGAGACCGAGTCGGTCGGTGATCGTCTTCACGCGCTCGGCCGGGTATACGGACCCGACAGCACCCGCGATCACTCCTTCGATATCCAGCGCTGCCAGCCCTTCCTCAAGATCCTTAAGTTCCTCTTCCTTGTTTCCCTGGGTTTCAATCTCAATGTATTCCATGCCGGCGACCCGGGCAATGACGGGGACGGCATCGAGGTTGGCGGAGTGGAACATGTAGGAATTCTGGGTTTTCGGGCGGGCGGTCACCATGTACCTGACTGCCTTTCCACTATCAATCGCTTTCTGGCAGGAGAGGATGGAGTCCTTGCCTCCGGAGGAAAGTGCCGCCCAGGCCATGATTATGCTCCTTTGCCCGGTGGAGATTCAAGCCGGCCAAAATGCTGCCGGTACCTTAATTCCATGCCGTTCCAGTCAGGCAGATGGGTCTGGCACCCGACATGCTCCACCACGAATGACGCCGTGACCGTGCCAATCTTGCAGCAGGTAAGCGGGGGGAAGCCCCGTACGTACGCAGAGAGGAACCCCGCCCGGTAAGAGTCACCCGCACCGGTGGGATCGGCAAGAGTCACTGGTACGACCGGAATAAAATGCTCAGTTCCTTTCGTGTAGAGCTTGCTGCCGTCACCGCTCATAGTGAATACCGCGGTATCAACCTTCGCGATAAGCGATTCCCGACTGATGTCCAGAGTCTCGCACATCTGCTTTACTTCATGCTGGTTTGCAAAAAGGATATTTGCATTATCGATAATGGACCCCAACTGCTCCTTGTTGTACCAGAACACGTCCTGTCCCGGGTCGAATGATACAAACTCGCTCTTCTCTGCTACACTGCAGTTGAAGACCGGATCGGCCGTGGCCATATGGACAAACGGCAGGGCTGGTGCATCAGCTGTGGCAAATGCCCGCGAGGCCCCCCATTCGAAAAATGTCATCTGGTCGCCGTTATCGTCAGTAAACATAAATGCAGTCGGCGTGTGGGCATCCGGGACCTTAAAAAATTCCTGGTGGATCCCAAGCCCATGCATCCATTGGTCATAATCGCTGCCGGAAAAATCGCTGCCGATACAGGAATGAAGGGTAACTTCTTCCTCCAGTTTCGCGATACCAGCTGCAATATTGGACGCACCGCCGCCGAAATAGATCTGGCGGTCAGTTATATGCGTCGAGCAGTTTGCCCTTGGCAGGTGGGGGACGCGGGATATATGATCAATAGCCGTGTGCCCGACGACATGGATCATTGCTCCTCCACATCCAGCAGCTTGAGCGGTACGTCCCGAAGTGCCTTGCCGATCACTGATTTGGCAATCCGCCCGGCATGCTCTTTTGATTCGCCGCGGAAGACCTTCATCTCGAGAATAAGCCCTACGAGCGCAGTGTCAGCGACGACGATGGCACTGGAGAGTGTCTCCTCGCAGTACGGGCACGTAAGGAAGCCGGCTTCGACTTCCACGTATTTCGCGGCAGGGTTCAGCCGTTTTCCCGCTTCGCTGACCGCGATACCTATCGCATCATCCAGTGACTTGACATCGCGGATGAGCCACGCAGATTCCAGGGTTACGATATAATCCGGCATAGTTCCCTTCACCAGGTTTCCCGGTGTACATGTTCTCCGATGCCCATACGCTCAGTATGCTGTGCAGGGGGATGACCCTTCCCCACTACAAGCAGCGAAACGGGACGGATGTGCATGGGGAGCGAGAGGATCACGCGGACTTCATCGTCATCGAAAGCCCCTGTCCAGCAGGACTGCAGTTTTTTTGCATGGGCCGCGAGCATCATATACGTGCAGGCAATGGCCGCGTCCTCGAGGCCGTACAGGATTCCGCGTTCCCCGTAACGGGACATGGAGCGGACATAATTTGAACACACCACAAAGATCACCGGCGCCTGTTCCACGTGTTCCTGCCCGAAAGCAGCTTCGGCGAGTGCAGATCGCGTATCCTCATCGGTGACCACCACCACATCCCATGCTTCCAGGTTGCCCGAGCTCGGTGCGGTACCTGCGCAGCTGAGGATGTAGCCGATGTCTTCCTCAGTCAGCGGCTCATTCTCGTACTCACGGACAGAGGAACGGCTCGAAAGGAACCCGAAAAGATCAGAGGAGTCCATGTTCAGAAAGTACCTGCCAAGCTTCCTGTGCCGGGGTGGTAGCAGCGCTGATCGCCGCCGCGATCCTGCGGGATGCCTCTTCGGGCTGGTTGCTCTCCGTTAAGGAAATTGCCTCGTTGATGGCGTTGATCGCTTTTGAAAATTCCCGGTGCCCGGTGCTCTTTTCTGCAAATGCAATCTCGCTCCGTACCGATTCCATCATCATGAGGAGCATTTTTTTCCCCCCGGCCCGTTCCTGTTCGGAGAACCCCGTAAGGGCGAGCGAGAGCTGGGACATCAGGATCAGTTCTGACTTTGCCCGTTCCCCGTACTGGTAATTCATCACAGCAGTTTTCGGATCCATACTCAACATGGTAGTTGTTGATAAAATATAGTTATCATCCATGGAATTGCTGCCAAAAAACTAACACACACGATGTGTGAAAAACAACTAGGGGCCGGGTGAACCCCTTAAACCCTGTCCGGGCCGGTCTTCCAGCAGGTAAATCAGCGTGAGGCCTTTGCCTTTGCACCGAGCGCCGAAACCTTTGCCCTGCGCATCCTTCTCCGGATCATCGGGTTTGCTGTGGACTCGTTCATGCCGGAGCCACCGGAACGGTCGCCACCGCGCCTGCCCCCGCGTCCGCCGCGACCCCCACGTGAACCGCCGCGTCCACCCATGGCTTCTGCCATCTGGTCGATCTGCTTGACATTTGCCCCTGCCTTGAACCGCTGGTTTGGTCCCGGGGTCTTGGCCTCGCCTTCTTTCTTGGGGACGAGCCTGATCTGTCCCTTGACACCTTTTACCTGTGCCCAGAGGGTTGTACCTGTCTTACCCATAAGTCTAAACTCCTTATGTAATTCTGCTGCCCCGCTCATAAAGGTTCGCGCCTGACCGGCCCGGATCAGGCATGAAATGATCCGGGAAAAACGTTATTTCGGGGTAGTTGCAGCATCGATCTCTTTCTTCAGGAGCTCGCTGACAACCCTGCCGTCCACCGACCCGCGCACTTCTGCCATAACGACACCCATGAGCGGTCCGAGTGCGGCCTTCCCTTTCTGCACAACAAATTCCCTGCGCTCCGCGATGATCTTTTTCACGATTTTCTCAAGTTCATCGCGGGATACTGCTGGTCCGAGTTTTGCAAGGGCTGCCTCAACGGTGCTGCCGGCAGCGATGCTCCGGAATATCTCGGGGATAGCTTCCCGGGCAGCCTTTCCTGACTCCACGGTGTTCCACGTTTCAAGATATGCGTGGTCCGGGATCTTTGTAACATCGACACCGTCCCGCCGGAGTTCCGTTATTGTGGAGAGGATGGTGAATACCGCGAGCTTGGGCTTGATCCCGCTTTTGACTGCCTGTTCAAAGAGTGGAAGTTTCTCGGAAGCCGCGAGCTGGAGTGCGTAATTCTTCTCGATGCCGTACTTCCGGACAAACCGGTCCGCCCGGTCGGTAAGAAGCTCGGGGACAATGACCGCATCCCACCGGGCATCGTCGACAATGACCGGCAGGACATCGGTCTCCGGGTACATCCGGGCAGCCCCCGGCAGCGGGCGCATGTAGGCAGTGCTCCCATTCTCAAGCATCTTCCGTGTCTCTTCCGGCACCGGCCTGTCCGAGAGAGCAAGCCGTGCCCGCAGAATGACCTGGCTGATTGCGCAGGTAGCCTGGTTCTCGTTTGCACCGGCGACCAGAACAACGCAGTCCTGCACCCCGGCTTGCAGGTGTGCGCGAAGGTGTTCCACCTCTTCCGTCGTGACCCCGAACGCCGGGAGCTCGTCGGTATGGAAGATGCCCCCGACGCCGCACTTCTTGGCATAGTCCGACATCTCGCTTCCCAGCCTCCGTTCCGGCTGGATCTCGCGGCCGACAAGGCCGGCAAACCCTTTCAGAACAATGGCATGGATCCTTTTTGCTTTTTTAAGGACCGTGGATTTTGTGTCCTTAAAGAGCGGGGTGACCTCGATCCCTGCGGTTGCATCCACCGATGCCCCCCTCTTTTTAAGTTCGTTGCGGATCGAAAGCAGGCACTGCTGCCGCTGCACCTCGCGGCGGGCAACCTCGGCGATTAGGTCGAGTTCCTGCACGCCTTTGATCTCGACACGGGCCCCTTCTGCTATCGAGATGTTGACGTCCTGCCGGATGGTGCCGAGGCCCCGTTTCACTCTTCCGGTGGAACGAAGCACCATCCCGATATACTCGGCAACCTTCTGGACCTCTTCCGGCGTGTGCATGCACGGCGAGGTAGTGATCTCAACGAGCGGAATCCCGAGACGGTCCAGAGAGAAGACTTCGTCTTTGACCCTCTGGGCCGCCTCCTCCTCAAGACAGATCGTCTCGATCTTCCCGCCGTCCGGGAGTACCCCGTTGAATGCGACAAGCGCTGTGCGCTGGAACCCGCTCGTGTTAGAACCGTCGATGACCAGCTTGCGCATGGTATGCACCTGCGGTACTGGCGTCATGCCGAACATCTTCCCTATGGTAAGGCAGACTGCGAGTGCTTCGTTATTTACCGGAGCGGGAGGTTCTTCGTCGTTCTCCACGAGGCAGGTGGTGTCGTACGTGTAATACTGGAATTTCCGGTCATGCTTCATCTCTTCCTTTGCTGCCCGGTCGATCTCGCCCATCTCGCTGACCGTTGCCCGGAGGTAGCGGGAGAACTCGCCGTTATGCTCCGCGGTCTCCCGCAACGCTGTCGGGCAGTGGCAGAAGAGTTTCTCCCTTGTATCCAGCTGCTGGTGGATCTCAATGCCGGCCACGAGGCCGAGTTCCTTATAATCCATGGGCGCTCCTCCGTGTGCACTCGCCTTTGAGACAGTCCTGCATCATCGCTGCCGCTTTCGATCCATCTCTCTCATTGCCGAGCACCCACATCATCTTCACGAGCGCTGCTTCCGGGAGCATGTCGCCGCCTTCGATGACACCGGCATTGAGGAGGTCACGGCCGGTATCGTATACCCGGTCGCAGACCCTGCCATTCATGCACTGCGAGGTCATGACAACCAGCGTCCCGCCATCGGCAAGGTGTTTTAATGACGGGATGAGCACGGTGCTTGTGTGCCCGAGGCCGGTCCCCGCAATCACCAGTCCGTGGTATCCCTCGTACGCCTTCAGGATATCCGGGGACATTCCCGGGTAGAACTGGATAAGGGCACAGTGAGGGTCGAGGGTATCGCGGAGCGCGAGCGTGAGGGATCCGCGCCGGACCGCGTCAGGTATAAGTGTAACGTTCCGCGAAGGGTACTTGATCTCCCCGATGGGAGCGACACCAAGGCTCCGGAACGCGTCGCGGCGGGAAGTGTGCATTTTGCGTACGCGGGTCCCCCGGTGGATCGCGCAGGTATCATCATTCGTAGTCGCGTGCATCACAACTGCCACCTCCCCGAGATCGCTTGTTGCTGCCGCCGCAGCACAGACCGCATTCATCGCGTTGTCGCTCGAAGGCCGGTCTGCCGACCGCTGGGAGCCCACAAAGACGATAGGTACCGGTGAATCGATCATGAAGCTGATCGCTGCTGCGCTGTATGCCATCGTATCGGTTCCGTGCGTGACGATAACACCTTGTGCTCCGTTCTTTATTTCCGCATGGACTGCCCGCGCAAGTTCCTGCCAGATAGCGGGCGTCATGTTCTCTGAGAGGATCGTTGCGAGCGGGACCGTGCGGTAATTGGCGATCTCCTTGAGTTCAGGGATCGCGGTCAGGATATCGGTTGCATTGAACTGGCTCGTGACCGAACCGGTGCGGTAATCGATCCGGCTCGCGATCGTTCCGCCGGTCGAAACGATAGCAAGGTTCGGGAGATTCTTGTCCTGGACCACTTCGGGCTGCTTCGGCATGACGGGGGTCGGCCGCTCAGTAAGGGTACAGGAAGCAGGTGGCACGCCGATATTATAACCGGAATCGAGCTTGACGACAGCCATGCCATTGCGTTCCGTGATATACACGCCTTTCCTGCTCATGCCCCGGTAGGTGCACCGGATCCGGTCACCGGAGAGGAACTGCGGGGTTATGCTACCAGCCTCCGGGCCTTGGACAGCATGTCTTCTTTTGCCCTGGCAAGTTTTGTGAGTTTCTGGTCAACAAGCGCGGAATCAACCGTGAGCTGTTTTTTCCGGTCATGGATGGCACCTTTGACTGCCACCGGCGCCGGTGCACCGGGTGCCTTCCTGACGCTGATGGAATACTCGGGGTCAAGCACCCTGTCGATCTTCGCCTGGGTGAGTCCTTTTTTCACCAGTGAAACACCACTGTTAAGATCATTTGCTGCTGCCTCGAGCGTGGTAAGAGAGAGATCACCTTTCTGCACCGCCCTGCCGACAATATTGTGGGCCGTCCGGAACGGGATATCATATGCCCGCGCCAGGGAGTCCGCAAGTTCGGTTGCTGTTGAGAATCCTTTGCCTGCCTCCTCTTTCATCCGCTCCCTGTCAAACTGCGCACTGGAGAGCATATCGATGAGGAGCCGGAGACTCTCCTTGGCATCATGCATCCCGCGCCAGATATGCGGTGTGAGTTCCTGCATGTCGCGGTTGTAACTCATCGGGAGGCCCTTGACCGTCATAAGGGCGCCGGAAAAAGCCCCGAAGACCGAACCACTCTTTGCCCGCATGATTTCGGCAGTGTCCGGGTTCTTCTTCTGGGGCATGATCGAAGAGGTGGAGCAGAATGCATCGTCGAGTGAGACAAACTTCACGAACGAGGTCGACCAGATGATCAGTTCCTCGCAGAGACGGCTTATATTTACCATGAGGATGGAGAGGTCAGCCAGGGTCTCCAGGGCGAAGTCACGGGTAGCAACGGCATCCATGGTGTTCGTCACCAGGCCGTCGAATCCGAGGAGGGCTGCGGTATAATCGCGGTTAACCGGATAACCGGTAGATGCAAATGCAGCTGCACCCAGCGGTGAGAGGTTAACCCTCGTGTACGCGTCCCTGAGCCGGTCGAAGTCCCGGGAGAAAGCCTGCTCGTACGCAAGGAGGTGATGGGCGAGGGTTGTGGGCTGGGCGTGCTGCAGGTGGGTGAATCCCGGCATGACGCTGTCCTTGTGCTGCCCGGCAAGGGCAATGAGAACTTTCCTTACTTTAATGAGTGCGGACATCTGCTTGAGCAGTTCTTCCCTGAGCCGTATCCGGATACAGGTTGCGACCTCGTCGTTCCGCGACCTTCCGATGTGCATCCTCCCGCCGATCTCGATACCCGCCGATTCAATGAGGATCGATTCGATCCCCGCATGGACATCCTCGAACCGGTCATCGAACACCTCCTCAGGGATTCCCTCGTCGTTCATGGCCAGCAAGGCAGGCAGGAGTTGTGCTGTTACTTTCCGGTCGATAATCTTCTGCTTGTCCAGCATCAGTACATGCGCGATATCCACGAGAATGTCCGCATCAGCAATATGGCGATCGGCCTGCATTGACGAGAGGAAGTGCATCATCTCGCCGGTCCGTTCACCTTTCAGGCGCCCCAGCCGTACAACATCTGTCCGCATCCGTTCACCCTTTTGTAATTACCGGTTATTATTGGTCATATACTGATTAAAGCCACGCCTTGCGGGCTGCAAGCTCGATTGCCCGCTGGACTGATTCGCGGGGGATGATCGTTGCCACCGGTATATGGACGAGCTGCTCAATGACGCTCGACACGATCGGGGCACAGACAATGGCGACCGCCCCTTCCCGTTCAGCACGGACTGCGGCAATGATCGCGTCTTCCATGGTATGGACCGGGTACTCCCTGACTTTGATCCGCCGTGTGTCCACTTCTGCTGTCCTCTCCTCGATTGTTTCGAGTACCGGGCGGGCAACGATGAGCCCGATAAACTCTCCCTCACCTGCACGATAGAACAGGCGCATTGCCCTGATGATCGCCCGGAGTGTTGTTAAATTCGGGGACCGCTTTCCGTGGAGGATCTTGTATAATGAACTCTGGGCGATACCACTTGCCTCTGAGAGTTCCCGGATACTCATCCGGAGATCCCGGCGCACCAGGTCGTCCAGTGCAAGAACAAATTCCTCATCCGAAGTCAATGCAGCGCGCATGAGGCGGTCAATCGGGTCGATCTGTACCATATAGTTGATACAATCAGGCTAATTTTTTAAAAATTTTTTCTTTTTGTCCTAAATTCGCGGAGACATAGTCCGGTCCCATTGGACAATAATAGATCCATTCGTGTATTTTTGTCGGATTTTTATGGTATTTTTGCTACAAAAATAGAGAAATATTGCCCTTATAAGACACTTTTTTATGATTGACAGGACAATAGTGTGCCCATGAAACCGATGACAATTACGGCAATCGTGTTCATCGTCATAGTCCTCCTCCTGCTCACGGCCGGCTGCACCCAGCAGGCAGGCACTGCGACGACTCCGTCTGCCACGACCGTCCCGACAACCGCTGCTCCGGTCAAGACACTCGTAATCGGGTACCAGCCCAGCACGCACCAGATGGCAGAGATCACAGCCATGAACAAGGGCTGGTGGCAGCAGGACCTTGCCCCGTACGGTGTCGAGAATGTCTCCGACAAAGTCTTCCCTACAGGCCCACCGGAAATGCAGGCCATGCTCGCCGGAGATATTGATGTTGCCTATGTCGGTGCTGCACCGGTCCTGTCGGCCGTGGCAACCGGGCTCGATGCGAAGATCGTTGCCGGTGTCAACACGCAGGGCTCTGATCTCGTAGTCAGGAACGACCTGAACTATACCGGCCCACAGAGCCTCAAGGGCCTGACGATCGCGACCTTCCCCCCGGGTTCCATCCAGGACACGATCCTGCGCAACTGGCTCCAGCAGAATAATATCACGCCGGATAAGGATGTCACCATTAAGGGAATGAGCCCCGGCGATGCAGTCACGGCAATTACTGCCGGCAAGGTTGACGCGGTATTCCTGCCAACCCCCTCACCCAGTGTCGTTGTCGACCAGGGGAAGGGCAAGATCGTTGTCCATTCCGGTGAGATGTATCCGAACCATACCTGCTGCGTTCTCGTGGTCAGTGGCAAGCTGATCCGCGAACACCCGGAGATTGTCCGGCAGATCATCAAGACCAATGACAAGGCCGTTGCGTACAACGAGCAGAATCTTGACGAAGCGGCAGCGATCTTTGCCAACAAGACCGGTTCAAAACTGGACGACGTAAAGGCATCCCTGAAGGAATGGGACGGTAACTGGGCATCAGACCCGAATCTCATTATCAATCCGGTCCTTGACTATGCCAAGATCCAGTACAATCTCGGGTATATCAAGAAACCCCTGACCAAGGACGACCTTTTCGATCTGAGCTTCTACCAGAAGAACTGATGGGGTCTTCCCCCAACCTTTTTTGTAGTCATGCACGGGTACTATAATGATAACCCGCAATAACCGGTCCCGGGGACTCTGGTCGCGGTCTGTATATTGATATTAAGGAGATGAGCATCATCGATAGCACGGTACGCAGGATCAGGGAACACTGGCTCGGTGCTTTTGCTCTTGTCCTTGCCCTGATCGTTTGGGAATGCTATGCTGTCTTCATCATCAGAAACAGTTTCCTGCTGCCGGGGCCTGCAGATGTCCTCCTTGCCTTTATCTCCCTTGTGCAGAAGGGGATCCTCCTTGCCGATTTCGAGGTGAGCCTGATGCATTTTGCCATCGGTCTTTTTTTTGCCCTCCTTATCGGCATCCCAATCGGCATTGCCATGGGCTGGAGCAGCCGGGCTGACGAGTTCCTCAACCCCCTTATCGAGATTCTCAGGCCGATCCCCCCGCTTGCATGGATACCGTTCGCAATCATCTGGTTCGGCTTCACGCCAATATCGGCCGGGTTCGTCATCTTCGCGGGGGCGGTCTTCCCGATCCTGATCAATACTTATACCGGCTTTCGGGGCGTCTCCCGCATCTTTGTTGAAGCAGGAAGGATGCTCGGGTGTACAAAAACGCTGGACCAGATACGGTACATCGCGTTCCCGGCAGCCCTGCCATCCGTGGTCTCCGGAGTGCGGATTGCAACCGGTGTAGGATGGATGTGCCTTGTTGCAGCAGAACTTTTCGGGGTCTCCAACGACGGCCTGGGCAAGGACCTCTGGTTCTACTACGATCTCCACCAGATGGATTGTGTTGTAGTCTATATGCTCCTCCTCGGGCTGATTGGTCTTGCAATCGACATGATTTTCCGGTATTATATCGACATGCGGTTCCTGAAGTGGCGGACCGGGGAGGTGGCGTAATATGGGTAAACTGGAGATACATAACCTGAACCAGTCCTTCCCCCGTGATGATGGTTCCCGCCTTGAGGTCCTCGAGAACATCAGTTTTGAAGTGAAGGACAAGGAGTTTGTTTGCATCCTCGGATCGTCCGGTTGTGGCAAGACTACGCTTTTACGCATGATTGCAGGCCTCGATACTGCGGAGTCAGGATCGATCGTCCTTGACGGCGAGGAGATCCGGGGTACCAGCCCGAAGGTTGGGATGGTATTCCAGGAATACTCGCTCTTCCCGTGGCGGACCGTCATCGACAACATCGCGTTCGGCCTTGAGATGCAGGGAATGGTAAAGGATGAGCGTTACCGCGTCGCGGAACGCTATCTCGACCTTGTAAGCCTTGCGCAGTTCCGCGACAGTTTCCCCTCGGAACTCTCGGGGGGGATGCGTCAGCGGGTGGCGGTGGCGCGGGCGCTCGCGCTCGATCCGGTTCTTCTTTTGATGGACGAACCGTTCGGTGCGCTGGATGCCCAGACGCGGAACATGCTCCAGCAGGAGCTCCTCGAGATCTGGGAAAAGACGAAGAAGACAGTCATCTTCATCACCCACAGCGTGGACGAAGCCGTGTTCCTCTCTGACCGGATCATCGTCCTCACACCCCGCCCGGGACGGATCTGCCGGATTTTTCCTGTAGACCTTCCGCGGCCCCGCGACCGGACGGGCGTGGAATTTGCGCAGGTCCGGCGCGAAGTTCTTGACCTTATAAACCAGAACTGTTCAATCCAGTAAGGTTTAATACGCCCCGTATCCATTTTATAAAAGCAGTTTAGAGAAGCGTACCGGCATTGATATCTGTCAAATACCTGATATTTCTGCCCGCTTTTACCATATTTCACAGGAGCAGAACGCGATGGTCAGAAAACCGGCAAAGATGTACAGGGACATTTCCAAGAAAGCCTATACCCGGCGCGAATATATGGGTGGTGTCCCCGGCAACAAGATTGTGCAGTTCGAGATGGGCAACCTCTCGCAGGAATTCCCGCTTGAAGTGGATCTCCTCGTAGACGAGGCCTGCCAGATCCGGCATTCCGCCCTCGAGGCAGCCCGCATCACCGCCAACCGGCGGCTGATGAAGGATGTCGGCAGGTCAAATTTCCATTTCAAGGTACGCGTCTTCCCCCACCATGTCCTGCGTGAGAACAAGCAGGCAACCGGTGCCGGTGCTGACCGTGTCTCGGAAGGTATGCGCCTTGCATTCGGCAAGGCAGTCGGTACTGCTGCACGGGTTGACCCGAACCAGAAGATTATGACGGTCTACTCCACTCCGCAATACTTAGAGAAGATCAAGGATGCGCTCCGGCACAGCGGCCACAAGCTCCCGACCCCCTCGCATCTGAAAGTCAGCACGATCAAGGTCAGCGGCAGGATCATAGCGGCACCGAAGCTTGTTGGTGAGAAGGTTGTTGCAGCACCGGTCGTGACCGAAGAGGCAGCAGCCGCAGCCGAGCCCGCAAAGGGCGCAGAGGCAGTCAAGGGCAGCGGAGCAATCCACGCAAAGGGTGGCAAGGATGCTGGCAAGGGTGCAGCACCGGCAGCCAAGGGTGGCAAAGAAGCAGCAGCCCCGGCAAAGGCCGACGAGAAGAAAGGCCCGGCCCACGCAAAGGGCGGCAAGAAGTAATTTTTTTATTTTATTCCCGGTCTTTTTTTTGTGTTGTTTTTCTTGTTTTATTGATGTTCTGCAGACATCCCGAAAAAACAGGAAAGGCTGGCTGGCAAGTGCTCGGTCAGATCCTGAAAGCGAAAACTCTCAGGGTGCTATTCTTGTAAAGCAAACCCTGCTTTGATACTTATGCATCCATGATGAAAATCAAGGCAAGTGGAGGGGTATTCCTCCTGATCACGAACTGCTTATTCAATGGATCTGAAAAATCCCTGCAGTTTCTGGAGGGAGATCCTCTCGAAGAACTCTGATGAATTCTTCTCGTCCTCAAATACCACTGCGTGAAATTCTTCGGATTTCGAAGAACTCTGATGAATTCTTCTCGTCCTCAAATACCACTGCGTGAAATTCTTCGGATTTCGAAGAACTCTGATGAATTCTTCTTTTAGTCCGATGCTCTCGTGAGAGCATCGTCCATCGTACACGATTATATTACCCACCGCTTCCCAGTATACAATAATGAAGAAACCGGCCAAGGATCCCCTCATGTCAGCCCTTGCCGATGCCACGTTTTCGGCATACCGCGAGGCCGCCATCCGCCTCCCCCCGGATGTGCTGCGGGTTATTACAAAGGCAGCCGATGCCGAGACCAACCCGGTTGCCCGCGGGGAGTTTGCCAATATTGTAAGGAACGTCGAGATTGCCGAAGAGCTCGGCGTGCCGCTCT
>Ga0182011_10001730_pt1 | contig 18963 bp, 21 predicted proteins | sample 711E1DmetaG_FD_120481 | JGI IMG/M metagenome (GOLD analysis project Ga0182011, IMG submission 120481) | Permafrost microbial communities from Stordalen Mire, Sweden - 711E1D metaG | ecosystem: Environmental > Terrestrial > Soil > Wetlands > Permafrost | place: Sweden: Stordalen | collected... | reverse complement strand
GCACATAGATTCGCCGCTGCAGGGCTGCAGCCCAGGTTCACGGTGTTCTCCTCCAGGATTTCCAAGAATTTGGGCTGCATTTCGTCTGGCGCGATCAGAAGGCCAGCATCCACCGTTGTGGATCGCAGGACTTCCTCAAACTCCTCCGGGCGCTTCAGAAGAATAGGTTTTCCTGCTCCGATGGTAGGACCGGATGTGGGATAGACAACCTCGTGACCGGCCCGCTCGAAACTTCCAGCCAATGTGGAGAGCATTGCCCTGCCCTCCACTTCGCACGTGCCACCCAGCCCCACAGCAGAGGCGTACTCCGCAACGAGGATCTTCATATCAATACTGTCTGGCCATGTAGGTGCGCTTGCCGGTTACCTTGCCGCAGACGACGCACGCTGCCTCGGCGAAGGAGACGTACTGGGGCTCTCCAAGCATGTTGGCATCCACCTTGTCCTCTAGCTGGTGGCCGCACTCCTCCGAGCCACACCATGGAACAAGAGCAACGCCTCCTTCGGTCTGCGCTTTGGCCTCTTCGATGCTCGATACACCCATCACCCTGCTGTCCCTGAACTGCTCGGCCCTGCTGTAGAGCGCAGCCTGAATGTCACCCGCCTCGCCGAACAAGAACTCCACGAGGCTCTCAGTGGGCACTGCCTTCTTGAGTCCGTCGCGACGGGCCATGGTCACAACGCCCTTCTGGATGTCCCTCGGCCCCACCTCCAGACGGATGGGCACGCCCTTCATCTCCCATTTGTAGAACTTGGCTCCAGGCCGCTCGTCGCTGGTGTCAAGTTGGACCCGGATTCCTGCCTCGCGAAGCTTCTGCTGCAGACTCCGGCAGACCTCCAGCACCAACTCCTTGTCCCCGAGAAGTATGGGCACGATGACCACCTGCACTGGAGCCACGCCCCAGGGCAGGACCAGGCCCTTGTCATCACCATGAACGGAGATCAGAGCCGCTATGCAGCGCTCCGAGATACCGTAGCATGTCTGGCTGATCAGCTTCTGTTCCCCATCCTCGGCCTCGTAGGTTATCTCGTAGGTCTTAGCAAAGGTGGAGCCCAGATGGTGGGCGGTGCCTACCTGAAGCGTCCTTCCGTCTGGCATGATCACATCGATGGCTGTGGTGTAATCCGCTCCGGGGAACTTGTCCCAGACAGGCCTTCTGCTAACCAGAAAGGGTATGGCCAGCCGTCGGTAGAACTCGGAGTATCTCTCGATGGCTACCTCCACCTGCTCGGCCGCCTCCTCCCAGGTGGCGTGTGCAGTGTGGGCCTCCTTGAAGGAGGTGATCTCTCGTAAGCGGATCAATGGCCGTGTGTGCTTGGTCTCGTACCGGAATGTGTTCACTATCTGGTAGATCCGGAGCGGCAGGTCGGCGTGAGACCTTATCCACAGCTTGAACATGGGATAGATGGCCGTCTCGCTGGTTGGCCGCAATGCCAACTTGACGTCGAGGGGGGCCGTCCCTCCGGAGGTCACCCAGTACACTTCGTTCTCGAATCCCTTGATGTGCTGGGCTTCCTTCATGAACTCGTTCTCAGGGATCAGGAGAGGAAACTGAGTCTCCTGGTGGTCTACGTCCAGGAGTTCCCGGATGATACTGTAGACGTTCTTGCGTACGGCGAAGCCGAAGGGGAACCAGACGCACATTCCCTTGACCGGATATCGGTTATCGACTATCTCTGCCTGAATCAAGAGTTCGTGATACCATTCGCTGTAGTCTTCTTTTGTTGGAAGCTTGTTAGGAGCCTTGGAGTCAGTCTTTGAATTGGTCATGCAACCACCGACATGGCGAATGGGGTGATAAAAGTTTCAATGGCCGCGGCCAGGAAGAGCAGGGGCAGGAACCACTTGACCAGGAAATGAACTGCAATCCTTGTCTCCCCCGCCAGGTCGACCTTCTCTCCCAAAATGGTGAGGGCCAGTAGATACCCCAAACGGAAGCCCAATGATATGCCTAGCAGGACTGTTGGCAACTCGATTATTCCGTGGGGCACGATGCCCGCCAACAAGTAAAGGAGACCTTGCTTGTGGATTATGCTGTAGGAGACCACACCGATCATGAACCCGTTGGAGGTCAGGACCAGAAGGGGCACTAAGCCGAATCCCAGGCCAAGGAGAACCGACATGGCACACGCGAGGAAGTTCTTGAGGAATATTGCCAGCATGATAAGCAAGGGATGAAGGCTCAATATCCACTTGAACATCTCAAGCTCTTGCATCCAGGTTGAGGCCAGCTCAGAATCGGCTGCCGCTGCAAAATAGCCCATCACTGCAGTGACCAAGAAGACGAGCACAGTAATGCCTATGAAAACTCTGATCGACTTCAGATAAGCCAGATCGTCCTTAAACGACAATTGATATCTCCCATTTATCCTGCCTCTGGCCTTTATATAAGGCTACCGCGACGATGCAGAGCTGCAAAGAGTATGTAAAATACGGTCTCCGCAAGGATGCAAACCGCCGCAGGAATTCCCACCTTGGGCCCGAAGAGAACAAAAGAGACTGCTGCGGCCATCCCCAGATTTTTGAAGGAAGCAACAGAGTGTAAGAGATCATTTTCTGCACCTCCCCTCCCAGCAAGCATTGGGTCGGTACACTTTCCCTCTTCCCTCTAATGCTTACGTTTTGATCAGGTTTTGGTCAGGTAGTACAGCCCGAAGACGATTAGGAAACAGCCACATAAGGCTAGAATCCTCTGGTAATTGACCTCGGAGAGGACCTTTCTGCCCTTATCCAGGCTGGCCGAGACAAGAGTGTACCAGCCGAAGTCAGCTCCCCAGTGCCCAATCATGAACAGACTGGCCAGAACGAGGCCACCTTTCAGTCCGTTTATCACCATAGCGCTACCTATGGAGAGCCACCATATCCAGAAGTAGGGATTTGCAGCACTAGTAAGGACTCCGGCCAGATAGGGGTTTTGGGCTGTGTTCGAGGCTGGAGCGGTCAGAGAGGCTTTTTTGCTCCCCTTCACCGTCAGGAGGCCGAAGGCGATGAGGGCGAGGCCCCCCAGTACAGCGGTGAAACGCGAATACTGCTGAGCTGCAGCAGCCAAGCCCAGGACTATTAGCAGGAATACGAACAGCTCCACAAGGGCATGTCCCAATGCAACCTTGGGTCCGGCGGTCCAACCAGACTTTAGGGATGAGTTGATTGTAGCCACAAGAGTCGGACCCGGAGCCAGGGCGCCTGTCAGGCCGATGGTGAAGGCCATCGCTAAGATATCGATCACCTCGCGGGCCATGAAGACCTCTTCTTTGTCACGAGCAAAAAATACCCAGATTCGGGGGAAACCAAAACCTCAGATGCCATAAAACGCCTGAAAATGGACAGGTCGGGATTTGAACCCGAGGCCTCTACCATGCCAAGGTAGCGATCTTCCAGCTGATCTACCTGCCCTTGAACGAGAGTAAGCAGATACCCCAAATAAACGTGTCGGTAGGATGCCCCCCAAACTCATCTTTAGCTTTGTTTCCCCTTTTCCCATGAAACCTGCCGATAGCATGAACTCCACGCCCTTGTCTACGTTCATATCTACTGGCACTATTCGCTCCCCTGGAACCATGAAAACGATTGGCTGCGGTCGGGTTAGGTGAGGTAGGTACTTAATACATTGAAGAGCTTGAAGATGTCGCTGCCTCTCCTCTGAGGGAGATCGACATGCCAGGAACCCAACTGTATAGACATTCAGCAGGAACTTCACCATCACCACTTACCCAAACTCGCGGTTCTCTGAAAGGATTGTGTCGCTGATGTTTTTATTATGGAGTAAATGTTTCGCGATAGCGGTATCCTGCGCATGACCTCATCCACCAACTTGGCGGTCTTTCTGCCCAGATCCATCTTCGTTTGAGACTCAAAATATGAAGATGAGATTTAAGCCGGATAACTAAATAATTCTTTTTATTCTGATCTGGAAGGACTCACCAGCAGCCTCCAGGGACGAGCGCAAACTCCTGATCTGCGTTGGACTCGCGGGTATAAGATCTCGGAGCCTCATCTCCTCCGTCTTGGGATAGCGTAGCAGTCTTGAGTGGTCGCCTGATATACTGTAGTGATAATGGCCGTAGGCTACCGTAAAAGCGTAGGCTAGGAGCTTCTCAGCCCTCCTCGATGAGGTGTACACAACTTGATGGGGATCGTGTCTAACTCTGGCTTTATCTCTGAACAGCTTTAGAGAAAGATCGTAATCGTCCAGAAGGGAGATGTCGCTGTGGCCCCCAATCTGCCTGTATGTTCCGGCACGCACAGCCATGTTCGATCCCAGGATGTAGTAGAAGTTCGACAGGTAAAATATCCTGTACATACTACGCCATCTCTGAATGAGTTCGGATTTCACTCCCTGGTCCTGGTAGACGACAGGCCCGGTGCTCGCATCGTATCGATCCAGGTTTGAGCTTATGGCCTCAAGCCAGCCCTCAGAGACGATCGTGTCCGCATCCGTAAATGCCAGCTTGTCCCCGGTAGCAGCCTTTGCTCCATCCCTTCTGGCCCCGCCTATGCCCGGACTCGTCTGAATGACCACCTTGTCCGCGAGCTCACAGGCGATGGACGCAGTGCGGTCCTGGGACCCTCCATCAACTACTACGACCTCGTAGTCCTCGGAAGGGCTCTGCTCCGATATTGATCTCAGGCATGCCTCGATGCCCCACTCCTCATTGAGGGCTGGCAATATGACGGAAATCACGAATTAAGCTCCTGCAAGAGTAGGCGGGATAGACTAGCAAGTACCAGCCCAGAGCGGACACGGCCCAAACGGGCAGCGGTTTTGTGCCTGCTATGAATATCAACAGAACGATTGAGACGGCGGCGGCTAATCCCAGTAGAAGCAGGCCATTTCTCCGCCCGATAAAGGTAACTGTAGTACTGGTGGACAGTACATCCTCTTCGTACTCAACCACCTGGTGAGCTATCAAGGCCTCGGCTCCTAGGATAAACGGCAATGAGGAAGCTAGAAGGATCTCAGGTGGTATGTTGCCCTTTAAAAGGGCGAACCCCGTCAGAAATGGAACTGCTCCGAACATGAGTCCGTGGGTTATTATGTCCAGTATGAACCTCTCTTTGAGGCGTATTCCCCCTGAATAAGCAGTGAACAGCAAGAGGTTCAGCAGGATGAGGCAGAATCCAAGATAGCTCATCTCAAGGGAGACCAGAGCTATTCCGATCTGAAATAACATCATCAACAAAACGCCTCTGCGGCTAATAGACCCCGAGGCCAGAGGATTCTTGTTGGTTTCCATTTTTCCAGTGTGTTGCCTATCGATTTCAACATCGAAATAGTTGTTAACTGTAAAGGCGTAGCCTATGAGGGCAAAGTATATTATGAAAACCAGAATAATTTGAGCGGGCACCGCACCGGCTAACAGAGCGCCAGCCAAGGGCGCTGCTAAGTAGAACTTGATCCAGTCGCGGATGCGAAGCATTCTAAGATACTCATGCATTCTCATATCAAATCTTCTTTCCCTGAAATCCCATGTTCTGCCCGATGAAGTGCTTCAAAGAACAGTTCGGTTATATAACAATCTACCTCCTGGCCTCGGCCGAAAAGCTATCCTCGGCCTCCTTTCGGTGTAATGTGTTGTAGGCGCAGAAGGGTATTATCCTGCCGTCAGGGGTGGCGTAGTGCACGCCGCACCTTCGAAGCCTTTCAAGGTCCATGTTGTACAGGTCCTGGAAGTGCATGGCCCCCAGAAATAAGGATTTGTTGTGGAACTCTCTGAGAGACTGCCTTGTGCCGTTCCAGAAAACACTGAGGAGCATCTTGGGAACATTAAGGTCCCGGGGAGCCCTGGCCTCATCAGCAAACCTTGACAGCTCTTTGAGTATCGCGCCTCGCTTTTTCAGTTTGCTCAGGCCGGACCCACCGAAGCTCTCTGCATCCTCAGCGATGTGTTCCATTAGTCCTTCCACGTCGAGGAACCTGTTGATGGGGGTCATCTTGCCGTCCATGCAGTAGATATAAGTGGCAGCTCCGCAACATGGGTGGACGGTGAACACCGGCTGGGGGCGCTGTGTCTCGGCTGCTATGAGCCTGGAAATGGGAGCAACGAATGGAACTGGATAGAAGTCCTCCCTGGTTATCTCATTGTTCGTCTGTTCCTCGACCAAAGTCAGAAAATCAGGGATCGTGATTCTCTTCTCTGATCGCTCTTTCTGATCGATCCTACCGGCGAAGGAGACCGGTTGAACATTGATGCCCTTGATGACATCCAGGTTCTTGGAGGCGAATCTGATTATGTTCCCCACCTGATCGTCATTGACGCCCTTAGCTAGCGTGGGGACTAAGACTATGCTCGTCTGGCTAGCCTTCCTGAAGTTCTCGATTGCTTTGAGCTTTATGGGGAGGAGATTTCTGCCCCTCATCATCTTGTAAGGCTTGGAACTCAGCCCGTCAAATTGGAGATAAACTGTGCTTAGTCCTGCCCGTTCCAGGCTTTGGCAGAGCTCCAAATCGGCTGAAAGCATTATCCCATTGGTTGCAATCTGGACCTGGGTAAAGCCCATCTCTTTGGCCGAGGCCACTATTTTGGGCAAATCCCTTCTCAAGGTTGGTTCCCCGCCAGAGAATTGGATCGCCGAGCATGGCACAGGCCTCTGTGATCGCAGGTTCTGCATCATAGCCGTTATCTGGTCGATGGTTGGCTCCGAAATCCGGCCCCCGGAGTTGGCAAAACAGACAGGGCAGGACATGTTGCACCTATTTGTCAGGTCGACGTTTGCTAGAAGAGTACCGGTCAGGTGTTTCTCGCACAATCCGCAGTCGAAAGGGCAGCCCCTCACGGAAGCGGTCGGGTTCTCGATGCCTGAACCCTCGCAAAAGTATCTATAGAACTTTCTGTACAATGCAGCATCAGACCAGTAGAGATCCTTGAACTCGCCGTGGGTCTGACACTCCTTCTCGATAAAGACCTTCTCTCCATCCTGGAATATGCGTGCGGGCACAACCTTGAGGCAGACCGGGCAGATGGATGAAACGTTCTTCTCAATGGCGGTTAGAATGTGAGCAGGGAGAGGCATTGCAATATCACAGTCTTAAGAGGATATAGTATAAAGATTATGCCCAATGTCTTTTCACGATGTCGTGACGCCTTCTCAATGAACTGCCACTGCAGACGACATTCCTTACTCTGGAAATATCATTCTAAAAGTCGAATAACTCGATGCTCATGAGGATTTGTAATCTCAACTCTTTACCTATCTTTGGCATCTATCTGCCCAATGGCTACATGAATCTCAACAGCTCAGATCCAAGTTCAAGAGATTGAAACCATGAAGAATGCCTGTCGATCATTCTCTTTCAGCCGAATCTGTGGCATGTGTGTTCACAATATAATTCGAGCATCTGCCAGACTTTGTCCATGTTCAGGTTGATCTCCACAGATCTAGCCAGCTCATCGTACACGTCAACTACGGTCTCTGTCTTTGGCGCGCTTGCTAGATTTTGGTCCACTGCCGGAATTCGGCCCGCGTTGCGGCAGGCGTAGAGGTAATCCAAGAAGGCGTTTCTGAAGTTCTGGTTCTCAAATATCCCGTGTAGATAGGTTCCGATGACCAATCCGCTCTGGGCAACTGCACCGTCGTCTCCGAAGGCTGCTACGTCCTTGGGAAAAGTCACTCCCATGTGAATCTCGTATCCAGCGACCTCCTGGCCTCGAATCCCATCTAGTATAGGCCCCCTGCCGGTAACCTTTTTCCTCACCTGGAGCGTCCTCTTCTCGTAAAGGTCGAAGCGAGTCACTGCATCCAAGAGCCCCAATCCCGACACAGTGCCTACAGTGTTCTCTATGCCGCAATCGATTATCTCTCTGCCCAGGATCTGGTACCCTCCGCAGATTCCTAGAATCGGGGTATTCTTTAGAGCCAGAATCTGTCGGTCCATACCACTGCGTTTCATCTCCTCGAGATCGGAGACTGTGTTTTTGGTCCCGGGAATTATGACGGCATCAGGGTCTCCCAATGGCTCACCCAAGGCTACGTACCTGACAATGGCGCTTCGCTCTAGCGGCTCGAAATCCGTGAAGTTAGAGATGCGGGGCAACTTGATAACCGCAATCTCCACAAGACTATCGTTTCCTGTGACCTCTTTAGCTACTGGATTTTTGTCACCAAGAGACACAGAGTCCTCCGATGGCATGGGCAGGTTGAGGTAAGGCATTACACCCAGGACCGGGATTCCGGTTAGCTGCTCTAGCGATTCCAGACCAGGCTCGAGTATAGACGGATCTCCTCGGAACTTGTTTATGACGAGCCCTTTCACCAAGGAACGAATTCGAGGTGGCAGCAGCTGCACTGTTCCAAATAGGCTGGCAAACACTCCGCCGCGTTCGATGTCTCCCACCAGGATTATGGGAGCCTGAAGACGTTCAGCAACATAGATGTTGGCGATGTCTCTGTCGAACAGGTTGATCTCGGCGGCCCCGCCGGCTCCTTCCACAACGATGTAATCATACTCCTTCTCCAGCTCGTTCAGAGCGCTGTCCACGACATGCTTCAAGCCATCTATCTCTTTGTAGTACTCATCCGCAGATTTGTCAGCTACTGGTTTTCCCAGGACTATGACCTGGGATGTCCGATCACCTTTAGGCTTTAGAAGGATGGGGTTCATGAACTCGGAGGGCTCGACCCTCGCGGCCCAGGCTTGCATGGCTTGAGCAATACCAATTTCGCTGCCGTTAGCTGTAACCCAGGAGTTCAGACTCATGTTCTGGGACTTAAAGGGCGCAACACGTAGGCCGCGATTGCTTAAGAGACGGCATATTGCAGCGACAAGAGTGCTTTTGCCGGAGTGGGAAGCGGTGCCTAGGACTACGATGAATCTTGTCATGTCATATTCGCGAGGGATATTCAAGTTTATTTGTCTTTTGGAAGGTGAGGTTTTGCTGGAAAATAGGCACCCTGTTTGTAAGTAGCTCAAACTCGGCCTCTAGGCCGATATTGTTCGGGCTTCCTGATGCTGAGCATTTTCCAGCGGTTTAGAGCCATCAATCGACGTTTCACAGCCATCCAAGGCTTTGATGACTCTTGCTATCTTCAAAGCCAAGTAACTAGATTGGGTGACTTGTTGCGTAGGGCCGACAGTACGCAACTGCATGTTAGCCGATGCACATTGAGATTCACTAGTCCATATGGGATAGCGTGCATAGCCAGCATTCATGTAGTCGAGAGTTCGGCTTATGATTCTCCATCCGAAAAGTCGTGTGCATTTGAAATATTTTACTTAACTCGCACAACGATCGCTTGAGCATACATCCCTATTCTATAGATGTTTGGTGACAACACCAATCAAAAAAGTTTGTATCCAACTTTTGTCGCTATCCGAACAGCGCTCCCATTCCGGCCTCGGCTGCCTCGGCTTGCTCCCTAAATGCCTTGATCACAGCCGATCCCTCTTCGCCCGTCAGCTCCTTGGCAGGCGACTCCGAGAGCATCTTCTTGGCCTTGAGGGCTAGTTCGTCCCTGACCTTGATGTACATGCAAAAGCCGTCCTTGTTTATGCCCATGAACTTGCATTCAACGATCGTAGGGACGATCTCATCGAACAGGTCGTCGTCCAGTACCTTTTTCATAGCCTTCTCATTTTCTGTGCTGTAAAAGTAAACCAGTTCCACTATCTCACCTCAAGATCATCCTTTGCTTTCTTTAGCATCTCTGTGCACTTATCCATCAGGTCAGCAGCCTGGTTTATCTCAGTAGCTGCCTGCCTGCTTATCTCCTCGATCTGCTTAGCCCGTTCGCGAAACGAGCTGCTGTGGCTGACGTTATGTTCAATCCAGTGCTCGATAAGGTGTTGCGCATCATGCTTATTCAATCAGATACCCCCCAGAAGTTCCTAATATCCGCGCTTGATCATGTAATCCGCCAGCTCCAGCAATAATCTCTTTGCCGGAGAGTCAGAAAGGACATCCAGAGCACTCTTTCCCCGGTTCACCAGATTGGCGGCTCGTGATCTGGCATACTCTATTGATCCGCTCCTCTCCAGAATTGAAAGGGTTCTTTCAATCTCCTGGGGGGTGGCATCCTTCTTGCCAAAAACGTCCACTTCAACGCTATGCTCAAGGGCATGGATCATTATCAGAGTCTTTTTCCCTTCTACAAGATCGCCTCCACGCCGCTTTCCAAGAACCTTCTCGGGTGCTGTAAGATCAAGGACATCGTCATGGATCTGGAAACCCATTCCGGTAAGCTTGCCGAACTCATCAAGGCCCTTGGCCACTTCATCCGGAGCACCAGAGAGCGTCGCCCCCATGCACGCAGAGGCTCCATAGAGTACGCCGGTCTTCTTCTCGATCATCTCCATGTACTCGTCCTCCGAGACACGAAACCTGTTCTCGAATTCCAAGTCCAGCCACTGTCCCTCACATATGGCAGTGCAAGTCTGGGAGAGTATATTCATGGACTCAAGGATCAACCTTGGTTCTACAGGTGTCCTGCCCAAGATCTGGAAGGCCTTGGAGTAAAGAGTATCTCCCGCCAGGATGGCTCCGGAGTCGCCCCATATTTTGTGGACCGACTGCCGACCTCTGCGAATATTGGCGTTGTCCATTATGTCGTCGTGGATCAGGGTGAAGTTGTGTATCAGTTCGATAGACACAGCGGCTGACACAAGGGCCAAAGGATCTCCTCCGACGGCCTCTGCCGCGATAAGCAGCATTGAAGGCCTGAGTCTCTTTCCACCAGCATCCACAAGATGCCTGCTGGCCTGGTAAAGCCCTGTAGGATGGACGATGGGCATAAGATCCTCTATCGCCTTGGAAATCGTTTCGGCCCGCCCTGTCAGCTCTTCGTCTATCATGATCTTACTCTTGCATCCCCACTTTCACTCTAAGAGCAACTCCTGGCCGTTTCTTACAAGATGGATGTTGGACCCCAGGCTATAGCCGGTGTCCTCTGCCATCATGAGATAGTTGCCGTGGGAGACCAAGTTGCCGTGGCTAGGGATTACATGCTCCGGGTTTATCATCCTTAGAAGCTCCCAATGATCCTCTCGGCAGGCATGGCCCGAGACATGAATGTTGTCGTATACCCTGGCACCCCTCATCTTGAGCTTGGTCTCCACTGTGTAGCGGTTGGAGATATTGAGTGGCTGGGGTATTATGCCAGCGCTGAACACTACCTTGTCCCCGGACTCAACCAAGTACTCAGTCTCTCCATTAGCAACTCGGCTCAATATGGCCCCGGGTTCTCCCTGATGACCGGTCATTATAGGGAGGTACTTGTCCTTTCCTTCGGTCATGATTCTCTTAAGGGCCTTGTCCACCGACTTTCTTCGACCATAGACTGTCAACCCTTCGTTCCTCTCGGCATAGCCTGTTCTTACTGCAGTGCCCCAGTACTTCTCCATGGACCTTCCCAAGAGCACTGGTTTTCTGCCCATCTTGTGCGCCGCCTCAATGATCGACCTTATGCGGGCTATGTGGGATGAGAAGGTCGTGACCATTACACCAGACTTGCTTTCCTCGGTCCCCATGAGGACATCCCATACGAGATCTTTGGCGATCTGTTCCGAAGGAGTTTTGCCGGATATGGACGCGTTGGTGGTCTCGGTTATCAGCGCAACGACACCCTCCTTTCCGAGGGCTTTGAGCCTGGCAAAGTCCGGCGGCTCTCCCAGTGTAGGACTCCTGTCTATCTTGAAGTCGTTAGCGTAGAGGATGATGCCCTGTTTGGTGTGAATAGCAGCAAAGACACAGTCGACTATGCTGTGCTGAACCCGGACGAACTCCAGCTCGATATCCGGAGTTACCTGGTACCTCTCTCCCGCGGACATGGGCATGACTGGGTTTTCTACCCCGAAGATCCTCTCCGATTTTATCTCCTGATTGATCAGGTCCGCCGTGAATGGAGTGGCTATAATCGGCGCTTTGTACTTGTGCGCCAGCTTGGAGATCGCACCTATATGGTCCAGGTGGCCGTGGGTGCAGGCAATTGCCCTTACCTTGCCATCAACGTGGCTCATGATGCTGTCATCGGGGATTGCCCCCATGGCGATCAGGTCGGAAGCGTGAAGGGACTCCACATCCGTATCTTCGTGAATCTGGACCCTATCCAGACGGATGCCCATGTCCATAACCACTATGTCTTTTCCTATCTTGATCGCGGTCATGTTCCTTCCGACCTCATTGTATCCGCCGACCGCAATAATTCCAATATCCTTCATCTTGCCATCTCTTTGTAAATAGAAAATTTCCTAATATCAAAACCTCTCTGCTCCAGGATCTCCCTGGTCCTTCCCAGGATTACTACCTGGGCAGACCGAAGCTTCGAAAGATCCCGGCATCCGGTCAGGAACATGGACATCCGCAGGGCACTGATGCACTCTTTAATGGCCTTTTCCACGTCTCTTGGGCCGCGACTAGCAGGCGCAAGCATCGGGAGAGCCATTCCTGCCATAGATGCGCCCAGGGCCAGGCTTTTTGCAACATCTATGCCGTTTCTTACACCCCCCGAGGATATAACCTCTGCTCCTGTGGATGCGCACTCCACAACGCTGACGGGCGTAGGAATCCCCCAGCTCTTGAAGATCCTGCCCAGGTTAAGGGACTCTTTATCTCCAGCCTCCTCTGCCCGGAAAGCCTCCACTGTTGACCAGCTAGTGCCTCCCACCCCGGAGACGTCAATAATTTTGACTCCTGCTTCCAAGAGTTCAGAGGCTACTTCGCCGGATATTCCAGCTCCTGTCTCCTTGACGATCACAGGAACGGAGCTGCAGGCCGAGGCAATAGTTTCCAGGATTCCAGAGGCATCCCTGTCGCCTTCAGGCTGTACAGACTCCTGAAGGAAGTTCAAATGAACTGCCATGGCGTCGGCATCTATCATCTCAGCCAGTCTGTCCAGAACTTCTGATCCGGAGTCTCTGAGCTGCACAGCGCCAATGTTGCCGACTATGGGCACGTCTGGTGCAACTTCCCGTACCATGGAAAAGGTTTCCACTTGTCTAGGGTCCTCCAAAGCGGCCCTCTGAGACCCAAGGCCTAAAGCCACACCCATCTCCTGGGCAGCCACAGCCAGGTTTATGTTGATCTCTCGAGCTTCAGGATGGCCTCCAGTCATGCCCGTGATCATGAGGGGTGCCTTGATCTTCCTTCCAAGGAACCGGCAGCTTGTGTCGATCTCAGAATCGCTGATCTCCGGAAGGGCCCTATGGATTAGCATCAGATCGTCGAAAGGCCTGGGACTTGTCTCCACTGATTTCTCCAGACAGATCCTTATGTGATCCAATTTTCTGCTCGACGTGGTCAATCTGTCCTCCCCACTTTGGTACCCACGGATTCTCCCTTCAATGCTTTCTCTAGCCTGCCCTCAATCCTGGCGTTGAAGATCTCCGAAACGATTCCCGCGTCGGCAAGGTCAAGAAGCTCTAGAAGCTTTCCTTTCATTCCGCCTGTTACGTCAACCCCTGTGCTCTCACCCAGGCTTCCTGTTATCATGGACAGGTTCGCCCTTGTCACTCGAGGTAGCACAATTCCGTTGAAAATAACTCCATCCACGTCCGTGCCCACTGCCACAACATCGGCACATAATGCCCTGGCCAAGTAGGAGACAAGCTGATCGCCGGAGACTATGCCAGATCCTCGGAGTGCGTCCATAGCCACGTCTCCGTGAAGAACAGGGACCAGACCGCGCTTGACCATCTCCGAGATGGGCTCGGTGCAGACGGTTTCTATTCTACCTCCCCTGAGGAGAACGCATGAGAGCGGATGGACGGGGACAGGATCCGCACCAGCCCTGGATAGCGCACTTACGACTAACTCGTTCAGCCTGACAACAGAAGTGTGAGTCTCTCTGAGGCCCTCCGGGTCGAACTTCTCCGGGAGGCCATACTTCTTGGCGGGAATGTGGCCGAAGGAGCCCGCCCCGTGGACGATAACTAGACCTGAGGACGATGCCGCAGCCTCTCTTGTCACACGCTCTATCTCCTCGGTTCTGGCGCAGGCTGGGCGGTTTTTATCGGTTAGTACGCTGCCGCCTATCTTCAGTATCTTGATCATGGACATCTACGTTTCCAGACGCATTCCCGCGCCGCCCGTCTTCACCTCGAATGCAGTACCTCTGGCTTGCTCCAAGGCGACCAGAATGGATAGGCTTCCAGCTGTGGATGGTAGAGCGATCATACATCCGCCGCCTCCGGCGCCCGTAAGCTTTGCCCCTAGCGAGTGGCCAGCCCCTCTGGCAGCGTATACCAGCTCGCTCAACTCCCGCGTGCCTACACCCAGTGCCTCCAAGAGCCCTTGGTTGAAGTTCATCAGATGGCCCAGCTCTTCCAACCGATTGTCCCTTATCAGGGGAACCGCTCTTGTTGATATGGCTCCGATCGCACAGAAAATGGGTTCAACGATGTCCGGATACCTTGACCGGAGGCTTTGAACCTTCTGTATCTCGGAACGAGTATTGTGCTCTTTCTCTGTGCATCCAACAACTATATGCATCTCCGGAAGGTCGATCCCGTGAACAGTTTCGGAGACCAGTTGATATCCGCCGAAAGTGGAAACGGCTGTGTCCATGGGGCTGCCCATTCCCTGTTGCACCGTCTTCTCAATCTTGTAGGAACTGGATGCAATCTCTTCTCTACTAAGACCTAGGCTCATGTGTTTATTTAGCGCGGCCATAGTTGCAACCACGATTGCTGCCGAGGAGCCAAGACCAGCCGCGGGAGGAATGTCTGAATCAACTTTCACCCTTAGGCCATCGGCGTGGAACTCTTTCAGAACAGCAGAGACGTATTTGATGGCGTCCAAGACCCCTGGCGAGCTTACTCGTCCTGTTGTTAGATCGAGCGAGAATCCCCTCAGCATCAAGTTGCAGGCTTCTATTTCGAGCCTGCCGGGAAGATCTTCCACAATTACCCTAGCCCGCAGGTTAATGGCCGAACCCAATGCAGGGGTACCAGATACGACTGCATGCTCTCCGAATAGTATGACCTTGCCGGGAGCAGATGCCGTGGTCAAGAGACCTCCTTTATGTGAAAGCAATGGCTCCGTAACCTACGACCTGATTGTAGTCGCCGGTGACATCTCCGCTTGTCGCGTATCGAAGGAGCTTGCCACTGGTGGCACCCAAAGCCCGCGTGGCCGTGATGACGGCGGCGATGGGCCCATAGCCACAGGCGGTTGCTTCATACCTGTAGACCCTAGAATAGAGTTCCGGCACGTCCATTCTCAGAATAGCCTCTATCAGGTTGGCGTCGACCTTCTTGGCTAACTCCTGAGGTTCATAGTGCGTGAAGTCGCTGCTGGCTATGAATGTGCAGTTCCTCTTCAGATCTCGGGCAGCTTTGCCTAAGGCCTCACCCACCTCCACAGCGGTCTCCTCGTCCTGCAGCCCCATGGCTATTGCCAGGATCTTGAAACCAGCGAATCTGTACTGAAGAAAAGGCAGTTGAATCTCAATGGAGTGCTCCTGGAGGTGAGCGGATTCTTCCTGATCTATTATGGTGCCTGCAAGAGCGTCAGCCATCTCCAGGTCAGTCTCGACGACGCCCAGAGGCGTTCTCCAGGAGTCCCCGGAAAGAGCCACAGGCGCTCCCAGGCCGTGATGGTTGGGGCCAAGGATGACATAGGTCTCCCTTTTGGGAAGACGAGCGTAAACCTCCGCTGCGACTGCCCCAGAGTAGACATAGCCTGCATGGGGAACTACAGCCCCCAGAGCCGGAAGCTCCTCTGAGGCAACGCCTTTAAAGAGCTCGTCCAGCTGGAGCTTAAGATCATCGGGGTCTCGGGGATAGAACTGGCCCGCTACAGCCGGAGACCGCATCCCGATCAAAACTCCATCTCAAAGTCGGAGATAGTGTACTTGAACCTGTCTTCCTCGCCACGCTCACGCAGCACCTGTCTGGCCAGGAGCCAGTAGATCAGAGTCAGAGCCTTTCTGCCCTTGTTGTTAGTGGGTATGACCAGGTCCACGTTGGAGGTCATATTGTTGGTGTCACAAAGGGCTATCACTGGAATTCCGGCATCCACCGCCTCGTTAACCCCCTGGGCGTCGCCGCTCGGATCAGTGGCAATCAGGGCGTCCGGTTCTGTAAATCCATAGAAATCGGGATTGGTCAGAGTGTTGGGTATGAACCTTCCTACGTTGGCCTTAGCTCCTATTGCCTTTGCGAACATAGTAGCAGGGCGCTGACCGTACTGCCGGGCAGAGACCACCAGGATCTTGGATGGGTCATACTTGGACAGGAACTTGGCAGCCAAGCGAATGCGTTTATCTGTGGACTGAACATCCAGAACGTACAAACCATCAGTTCGCACTCTGTAGATGTAAGGCATCATGTCGTTCGTCTTCTGCTGAGTGCCGATGTGCACACCAGCAGCAAGGTACTCGTCTATGGGTATGAGAGTCTCGTATTCTCCCACTACCTTTATCACCTCATCTTCTTCCAACTAATTCACCTACCTTTTTGCTATCGCCCGTTTCACGGTGATGGGTATTACCCCCAGTTTCATCTCTTCTAGCGCTATTTCGAGGGGGTCCATAGATACGGTATCGATGAATACCGGGGCGCCCATGAAAATCTGCAGAGCCCGTGCTCCTACTATTCTGGCACGTTCATATCTTGTATATTTCTCACCCTTCAAATAGCCACCTCAAAAGGAAGAGCATGATGGGGTTGCTGAGATTCGAACTCAGGTCACAGCGTCCCGAACGCTGTAGGATGGACCAGGCTACCCTACAACCCCTTCTTACTGGTACCGCCTTAGCGTTTCTACTATTTCCACATGGGCAAGGAGCATGCGCCTACAACAATAGCTGTCTATGCCCAGATCGTCGAGGACTTTACCGGGAGACTCGGTCTTTATGCGCTCCCGGTATTCCTCCCATACATTGGAGATAACTTTCCCGCAGGAAAAGCACCTGACTGGAATCAAGCCATTTCACCTGTAGGACTTCTGGAACTTGGATCTTGCACCATGACCGCCGAACTTCTTCTTCTCCTTCTGCCGATGGTCACTGACCAGAAGGTTTCTGTCGTACTCAGTGTAAGCCTCTTTAAGCCCGGTGTCTCCGGTCCACTCAACTATCCCTTTGGCAATGGCAGTACGAACTGCATCTGCTTGCCCTATGATCCCGCCACCGCTGACTGTTACATCGATATCGATACCCTGAACCTGCTTGTCGGCTATCGTCACGGCGTCCATGATCTTCATCTTGGCCAGCTTGGGCTCATAAATCTCTAAGGGCATTTTGTTGATCCGGACCCTACCTTTTCCTTCCTTCAGCGTAGCCCTGGCAGTCGCAGTCTTCTTCTTGCCGGACGAGTTTATTATCTTCATAACGAACCTCTCAGAAATGTGCTCCAAGCCTCTTACTCAGATCGCCCAGCTCGATGAAGTTCGCACTGCTGGCTCCTCTGACCTTTGCGGCCTGGGGTTGTTCGAACTGCTGTCCCGACAAATCCCTGGGAACGCCGACGTAAATCCTGAGCCTGGACAAGGCATCCCGTCCGCGTCTAAGCTTGTAGGGAAGCATACCTCTTACAGTTCTCTTCATTATCATCTCAGGTCTTCTGGGGAAGTAAGGGCCTCTCTCCTTGTGCCCTCTGTCACGGCAGGCGAAGTACTCTTCGTAAATGCTCTCCCTGCGACCAGTGATTATGGCCTTCTCAGCGTTGACGATCTTGATCTCGTTTCCTGCCAAAAGCTGCGTCGCGACCACTGATGCCAGACGCCCCATGACCAATCCAGTTGCATCAACTATCATGAGATCACCTCAAAATCTTTATGCCGGAGCCCTTGGGGTGCTCTTGCATCAGGCTCTCTATCTTGAGGCATTTTCCGCCAGCCGATTCTATCTTGGAGACGGCCTGACCACTGAATCCCAGGGCGGCCACGGTCACGCTATGCTCCAGGTCGCCTGAGGCCAGCACCTTTCCGGGGACGAGAACAGTATCGTTAGGACTGGTATGCCTGTTGATCTTGCTCAGGTTTACTGCAGCATAATTGCGTTTGGGCTTCTCCAGCCGTCTGGCGACGTCGCGCCAGAGGCCAACATTATTATTACGGGATGCCGCCTTCAAATCGCCGATGAGACGGACCAACCTCGGATTTGTCTTAGCTATCGCTTTCATCTTGAATCCTCCGCAAGGCCTCTTTCGAGCCCACTCACGCGCTGCACGCGCGTTCGAACCTCAGGTTCATGCGCCCCGGGACTCCTGCCCCCAGGTGCGGAATGATTAACCGACTCTTCACCAGTATTTAAGAGTTTTCACCCTTGATGTGCTTTTGAACAAGGCCTGCGCCTAGACAGCCAAAGCCACAAGTTCGGCGAGCCTCCCCTGCAATGCCTGCCTTAGTAAGCTATTAATCCTTACATGTAATCCGTATATGTAATCTCCACATGTTAAATTAAAGCCAACAGTTACTACCATCACTCAATCAGCTATGATCGACTTCATGATAATTCTTTGTGCCTCTGCGGGACTGATCTTGGGAGCCATCAGTGGGCTTACCCCTGGCCTGCATGTGAACAACTTCGCAGCCATGCTGCTGGCGGCTTCGCCTATTTTGATGTCCTACGGACTATCTCCCTATCACGTGTCAACGATCATTCTGGCGGCGGCAATCTCTCAGACCTTCTTCGACGCCATCCCTGCGGTGTTCGTGGGAGCACCTGACTCGGACACAATTCTGACGGTCCTGCCAGGCCACAGCCTCATGCTTGAAGGACGAGGGATAGAGGCCATCAGGCTCTCGGCCATAGGCTCGGCAGGGTCGATCGTCGCAGCCATCCTCCTGGTCTTTCCCCTATCCTGGATCTTCTCTCGTTATAACGATCTGTTGATGAAGTACGTGGGAGTCCTGCTCCTGGTCATTGCTCTATTCATGATCAAGACAGAGAATGGCCCGGTGATTGAGGGTCAGGGGTCGCTGGTCCATTTGAAGTACAAAGCCATGGCGGTTTTGGTCTTCTTGACCAGCGGTTTCCTGGGAACTTTCGCCTTCAACCACGAAAGCATGTTCCAGTCACCTCTGGGCT
>Ga0182011_10001729_pt1 | contig 18970 bp, 13 predicted proteins | sample 711E1DmetaG_FD_120481 | JGI IMG/M metagenome (GOLD analysis project Ga0182011, IMG submission 120481) | Permafrost microbial communities from Stordalen Mire, Sweden - 711E1D metaG | ecosystem: Environmental > Terrestrial > Soil > Wetlands > Permafrost | place: Sweden: Stordalen | collected... | reverse complement strand
TGGGCGATTCTTTATCCCCTCCTTTGACCTTCCATGTGGTAGCTACTACATCATAGGCCCTTAAAAAAGCAGCCTGGTTAACCCTTTCCGTTAACGCTTCCTTATCTTTAACCAGTGTCTGGGTTTTGGATTGTTCATTCCGGAAATCCTCCCGGATCTTTTCATTTTCAACCTGCAATTCCTTATTGACGGTATAAAGTGAATCCATTTGCTGAACATATCCCTGGGCAATCTTTTGAAGCATAGCCAGCTTCTTGCTGACTTTCAGGAATTCATATTTTGTTCCCAGCAGATTCTTGATCTCAACGGCATTGGCCTGGATTAAACTGTCCTTGACTTTCAGGGAATCCGAAAGGGCCCCGTATGCTTTCTTCGTTTTATTGTGTTCGGTAATGATAGAATCCAGTTGCTTTTGGAGATCAGCTTTTTCAATTTCTTTTTCTTTTACAAGAGAGGTTAACTGCGACTTTTGCATGAGAAACCAGGTAAGAAGGATCACCAGCAAAAGGAATAAAATGCCGATGATGATTTTCAGATTCCGGTTGTTAGGTTTTGTTTCCTCCATATACAAGGGATTTTTAGTGACAGTGCAAATATAAAATAAAAACAGGATACCATTCAGGTATCCTGTTTTTAAGTCTGTTTAGGAATGTTGTATGCTATTTTACCTCTTTGACGACATCTCCGTGCTCCCGCACGATTTCATTGAGCCACCACTTTGGATATCCCGGCTGTGAAGGCATGACTGCCTGCCCGGTTCCATTGGTCTCAAATTTTCCATCCTTTTCCTTTTTAATATTCCCATCGATATATTTAACCAACAGGTATTCGCCGAGTGTTTTCCAGCGGGTCACGGTAGCATCCCCCGTCTTAACCGAATAATTCGTAAGGAGAGTCCTGGCCTTGTTCTTATCGGTTTTATAAATGGCAAGCGCTGCTTTATCCATGTTTGCGGTCTCCTCGACGTACTTGTTTTCAAGTTCGCGTTGGACCTTCTGGATATCCTTGATCATATAACTATAACGGGTATAAGCCCAATTGGCAACGAAATTAAATGCCCAGAATGCCGAGGTCGGTGAGTATTGAACAATACTTCCGTTTCCCTCCTCATAGGAGTGAGGAACTTTAAGGATGCCGCAATACATAGGGGAGAATACAGTAGTGTAGGTGTCATCAACCCCAAACCAGAAAATACCGCCGATCGGGTCGGGGAGCCATGAACGGCTTTGGGCCACGAATACAAAGCCCGTTTGCTGGGTAGAAGTGGCACGCTCGTTTACAAAATAGTTAACACTGTCCGTTGTCCAGTACATGGGACGCCAGCGGTAAGGACAATTGAAAGGTCCTGCACCGATATCATTGGTCATGTCCATTTTTGTTCCTTCATAATGATCCCGCATCAATTCCATTGCATCGTGGGCGGAGATTTTCCGGTCCGGCTTTACCCATAGCGGCATGCGGTTGGTGGCATAACCCCATTTTCCATGGGTAATGTGACCCATGGCATAATCCTGGTATTGTTCCATATTGCTGTTTACCCTGTGGAACATGGCATACACCCGGCCTTCACAGGCCCTCGCCCCGCTAAAAGTCACGGGAGCATAGGTGTCAGAAAAACTGAATTCTTCATCCTTGCCGTCAAACCAGCCTTTGGCCCTTGCAAAGGTGATTACATCCGGTGAATAGATGCAATTTTCAGGATCATTCAGGGGGAACTGTGTAATGCGTGCCTGGTTGGCGTGTGCACAGACATAACCATCCGGTATGCGCCGGGCAACCCAAACTGCTCCTTTTTCTTTATCTCCTTTGCCAATGATCTCAAAGATCCAGGCTTCATTTTTATCCGATACCGAAATGGATTCTCCTTCGCTGGCATACCCATATTGTGCGACGAGATCGGTCATGACCTTTAACGCTTCACGGGCAGTCTTTGCACGCTGCATGGCCAGGTACATCATGGAACCATAGTCCACGACAGCGCCGGCCTGGTGCTGAAGTTCCTCCCGGCCCCCGTAGGTGGTTTCCCCCAGGGCAACCTGGTATTCATTCATGTTGCCTACAACTGAATAAGTATGACGTACCTGCAGGATTTTTCCAAGTTTTTTACCGGTATCCCATTCGATGACATCCACCCATGATCCGGCTGGATAATCTTTGGCAGGTTTGTAGTATAATTCACCATAAAGGGTATGTGAATCGGCTGAATATGTAATCATCACCGATCCGTCAATGGTCGCTCCCTTGGTAAACAAAAAGTTCGTACAGGCAGACATTCGCAGGCTCGGTACTGACAACATCAGTCCCATCAATCCTGCGATTAAAACAAGTTTTCTCATAATTTGATTGTTTTTATAATTACTGGTTATCTGTTTAAGATGGATTAAAATAAACTGCACTAGAATCCGATGTTCACTCCACCTGAAATCAGTGCATCATTGGTTTGTAAAATTTTAGGTAAAAACATTGCTGTACCGGATATGAAATGTTGCTGGAAACCCAGTGTAATATATGCATTGTTAATAATTTCATAGGAAAGATTGAAATTCCAGGCGGCATCACCCCACAATAACTTCTCCAGGGTGTATGAATCCCAAGAAGCCCCGTGTTGTACCAGACAATAGGAGGTCTTCACCAGGAATCCACGGAAAGGTTTCCAATCAAGCTGGATAAATAACTCCTGTGAATTATCCCCCAGGTAATTACCCAGGTTGTAGTTGTTGGAATAATAAGTAAGTGTCGGAACGGGATAGGTATAGGTCTCCGGGGTTGTCCGGGTATATTCGGCCGTCAGGGAAAGGTTACTCCTGAAAATATTGCTTACCCTGAAACCGGTTTTCCAGCTCAGGCAATCGTAGAATTTACCATTGGGAAATTTTGTAAATCCCAGGTCATCCATAAAGAGGGAAGAATAAATGTGAAAATGGCCAAGCTGCCGTGTACTCAGGTTGATGAAAAACTGGGAGTTCCGGCCGTAATACGATTTCTCAAATGCGGTTCCTGAGGATGAAGAATGGATGTAAAATAAAAAGGGACTGAGCAGGGAAGGATTATAATTTCGGGAACAGGAGATCACGGAATTACCAAGGGACAGATTCAGCCTCTTCCAGGGGGTAAATGTCACGATACAGGCAGAGAGGAATTTGTTAAAGTAATAGTTCCGTGTCCCGTTATGTACCTTGTAGGAACGGCTGTCATCGACGATATCAGAGATCAGCCAGGCAGTTATAAATGTATAATCCAGCCATTTGGCAGGCTTCATTTTTAACTGGAAGAATGGGAATGAAGGCGTCCTTCCGGATAAGATATTTGAGCCATGATAATTATCGCCCCACTCAACATGGTACTTGGCAAGCAATACAGAGCCCCAGCTCCAGGCATACGAGATCCCCCCGCGCATTTCACTGTAGTCTCCCCCATTTCCTGAGACCTTCCATGCCGCCCCTTCATCAAGGGTACTAACACCAGGATCCACCATAAGAATACTTTCATGATGATCCCTCAGGCTGGTGTAAAATCCAAAATGTTTCCCAATCGTTCCGAAGATCTCAGCACCTTCCCAGCGATGGTAGGCCGTATTTTTTTTTCCGGCAAAATATTCGATTCCCAGGACAGGCCTGATTGAAAAGACAAAGGCCGAATCCTTATAAACAAAAGAAAGGGGGCTCAAAGGAATGCCGGTTTTTTCTTTTTTTCTCAAGAGACCTTTCGGTTTTTTAAAATATTCCAGGTTCGGTTGCAACTCAAGGTTAAAATCCTTAAGATAAAATTCAAGTTCCTTTTTTTGCCGGCGATTCATCAGTGTATCCTTCATCCGGGCTTCCTTCAGCTTGCTTGCAATAAAAGACCGGGAATATGGCTTAACTACTGATGAAATTGTAATAACTTTCTGGTTTGCCAACTCATCAATGAAATTATAAATCCCGGTATTTGTCAGATCCTGGTATACCTCCTGTGAAAGCAGTATGATCGGGGAACAAAACAACATCACAAGGAACAGATGTCTTTTCAATACCATTGATTTAAAGATCATGGATCTGGTTACAAAAGTAAGGAAAATTCCAGAACCAACGGAAGGAACATCCGGGATCCTTCCATTAAAAGTTGAATTTGGCCCTGGCCGTTTATGAGGGCATAAAACTCGTACTTTTGTGATTCCGAATACAGGATTATGAGAAAACAATCTCTTCTGACCGCCTTTATTCTTCTGTGGTCTTTTGCTTTTTCCCAGGAAACTTCCCAGGTAAATAAACACTTTTCAACTCAGGGACTCTATCTGGATGCATCCGCTGGTTTTTCTGTGCCAGTAGGGGCTTATGGAGGGAGCAAAATAGATGATGTTTCAGGATTCGCAAGCCCGGGCGTTCTTGCCCAGCTTAACCTTGACTGGGTTGGGGATCAGGATTATGGCCTGGCTGTTCAATATACCTTCCAGTCAAATTCAATTAAAAGATCTGTGAAAAATGATACCCTGGTCGGCATGGCAGAAGCCCTGGGGACAAAAGGGTGGACGAATAATTATCTCCTTGCAGGCCTGGTCGTAATGAAGGCCATTGGAAAGGTCATCATCGGAGGGAAGGCGCTGGCAGGCATCGTGCTTTCTGAAAGCCCGGTATTCCGGACCATGGATCCCGTTTATCGTACGCCTTCATCCAACACCGGGGCAGGTCTTGGCATCGGAATACAATTGAATGCAGCCTATACAATTTCCAGGCGCGTTTCACTTCAGTTAAATGTTGAATATCTCCAGGGTTATCCAAAGATCCATCGCCAGTACGGAGCTCAGATTGTTGGCATCGACACAGGTTACCATATTATTTATTCACCTCCGGTAACGATAGAGACGAAAAGGGTACTTTCATCGTTTAATATTGGTGCAGGCGTGATTGTCAAACTCTCAAAGTAATTTTTATTATCTGAACTCATGAATGTAAATTTACCTTCTGCTCCTTTGTCAAAGAGAATTGTTTTGCTCGTATCTGTTCTTTTGTTTTTGCTCCAGCCGGCATTTTCACAAAAGAATACGAAAAAAGATTCCTCCATCCTGGTACCTATGATCTATGCCACCTATGCTTACCAGCTGCCGGGAGGGGACCTCGCCAAAAGGTTCGGCGGCAATTCCAGTATCGGGGGTGGTTTTATGGTAAAGACAAAATCAAACTGGCTTTTCGGCGCCGAAGGGAACTACATTTTCGGAGGAACAGTAAAGAATTCAGATAGCCTGCTCAGGGGAGTCTCTACACCGGATGGGTTCGTCATTAATTCAAACGGGTATTATGCCGATATCCTTTTTTCCGAGCGGGGATTCAATATTTTTGGCAAGTTTGGTAAACTTTTCCCGGTGTTATCTCCCAACCGGAATTCCGGACCCCAGATCTTATTCGGGGTCGGGTTCCTGCAGGATAAGATCAGGATACATGATGCTGACCGGACAGCACCCCAGGTATATGGCGATTATGCCAAAGGGTACGACCGTTTAAACAATGGGGTTATTGTTTCAGGCTCCATAGGGTATCTGTATATTGGAAACACCCGGCTGATCAATTTCTACATAGGCCTTGAATTTATGCAGTCCTGGACAAAGTTTCGCAGGGACCGAAACTTTGATACAGGCAAGGAGGACAAAAGCAGTTTATCAAGCCAGTTTTATGGGATCAAGGTTAACTGGATCATCCCGCTGCATAAAAGAAAACCGGAGGAATTTTACGTCTATTGACAGGGAAAGTCATAATTTCAAGGAAATCATCAGAGGTTTCCGTGTCCGGATGGCCCGGACCTTCGAACGAACATGTAAGTTAACTCCGGATAAAAATTCATAATTTGTTTTTCTTCTACAACATATTGATCAGGATCTATCTGGCTGCTATCCGGATCACGTCGGTTTACAATGCCAAGGCAAGATTATGGATTTCGGGCAGGAAAGACATCCTCAGGGAAGCTTCCATTGGCATCCGGAAAACCCCGGAGAAGAAAAAAACCGTATGGTTCCATTGCGCAAGCCTTGGGGAATTCGAACAGGGCAGGTCGCTTCTCGAGGCATTCCATGCGGCCAATCCGGAATACAGGATCATTCTTACCTTTTTTTCACCTTCCGGATATGAGATCCGGAAAAATTATACAGGTGCCGATGTTGTTCTCTACATGCCCGGCGATACCCGGAGAATGGCTCGAAAGTTCATCGACATCCTCTCTCCCGACATCGTCTTCTTTATCAAATATGAATACTGGTATAACCATCTTGCAGAATTGAAAAGGAGGAATATTCCTGTTTATATGATCTCAGCCATATTCAGGCCATCCCAGGAATTCTTCAAATGGTACGGAAGCTGGTTCAGGAAACAACTGAACAACCTGACTTGGTTTTTCGTCCAGGACTCAGATTCAGAAAACCTGTTGAAAAAGATAGGGATCAATCATGTCTCGGTTTCCGGGGATACAAGGTTTGACCGGGTCAGCGCGGTAACCAGCCAGGCGGTTTCCATTCCATGGATGGATCAGTTTTGCAAGGATTCCTTCGTCATTATAGCTGGAAGTACATGGCCTGCAGATGAAGAGATCATCCTTGGCTTAAACAGGAACAACATCGGGCAGTGTAAATTCATCATTGCTCCACACGAAGTGGACAAGAACCGTATCGATGAGCTGATTTCAAGGATCGGAGCCGGTGGATTGCGATACTCCGGAGCAAATGAGAAATCATTACCTTCTGCAAGTATATTGGTCATCGATAGCATCGGGATGCTTGCCTTCCTATACAGGTACGTCCAGGTTGCCTATATCGGCGGAGGATTTGGCGCTGGAATTCACAATATCCTTGAAGCTGCTGCATTTGGCATCCCGGTGATCTTTGGACCAAACCATGAAAAATTCAGGGAGGCAAGAGATCTGATCCGCCTGGGAGGTGCTTTCCCCGTCAAAAATGAAACGGAATTAAAGAAGATTGTCGACCTGATGATGAGCGACCCAATAACCCGTGAACGGGAAGGTTTGGTTTGCCTGAATTATATCGGCCAGCATAAGGGAGCTACGCAACGCATTTTGCAACATATCATGGCCTGAGAAATGCAGATCTGTTAAAGGTGAGTTTCGAAGGAGGATCCGTTCCCGCCATAAATGATACATGCCTTGTCCTGAACTCCCTTAGGATACATCCCTTTCGAATTCCTGGTTCCTTCGTAGTGGCTCAAACCCGGCTTCCCTGATGGCCAGTTGAATTCCGTCAATATCGAATTTATGGGTTGCCCCGGCGACGGAAACAACATTTTCTTCGATCATGATCGAACCGAAATCATTGGCGCCGGCATAAAGGCAAAGTTGGGCGGTCTCCTTGCCGACCGTCAGCCATGAAGCCTGAATATTTGAAATATTGGGCAACAGTATCCTGCTGATGGCAATCATCCGGATATATTGCTCGGGTGTTACCCGGTTGCGTATTCCCGACTTTTTCAGCAGGGCAGTGTTTTTATCTTGGAACGGCCATGGGATAAATGAAATAAACCCTTTGGATCCTGGAGGTTTCCGGGCCTGTACTTCCCGGATCTTAACCAGATGGATCAGTCTTTCTTCCAGGGTCTCTATATGCCCAAACATCATGGTTGCTGAAGTCGTAAGCCCAAGTATGTGAGCCGTCTTCATGACATCCAGCCATTCCTTAACCGTACACTTACCCGGTGAAAGGATTTTCCGGACACGGTCGGACAGGATCTCTGCACCTGCCCCGGGAAGACTGTTTAATCCTGCCTCCATCAACCTTTTCAGAACCTCAGTGTAACCGATGGATTCCATTTTTGAAAGATGAACGATTTCGGGAGGACCCAGCGCATGCAGGCGGAGGCCGGGGTATTGTTCCTTCAGATACCGGAAAAGATCAACGTACCATGAAATACCCAGTTTCGGATGCAAACCGCCTTGCAATAGCAATTGGTTTCCGCCAATGCATTTCATCTCTTCAATTTTCGATGCATATTCCTCACGCGTGGTTATGTAGACCTGCTTATTGCTCACAGGTCTGTAAAAATTACAGAATTTGCAACCTGAAATACATGCATTCGTGATGTTGACATTCCTGTCGATGATCCATGTGACTGTTTTTCCCGGATGATGGATCTTCCGCAATTCGTTTGCCAGGTACATCAATTCACCCAGGGGGAGATGATCGTGCAATTCGAGTGCCTGCTTTATATCCAGGAATTCGAGGCGCAGGGCTTTGCTAATGAGCAGATCAAGGTTCATGAATCAGAAAGGCGCTTTTTTATTACCTTTGCGTGTGGTTATGTTCCCAAAATTACGAAAAATCATGCATCCCGATATCGTAAAAATCTCCAGGATACCCCAAAAATCAAATATCGTTTTTATCACCAGGAACCCGGTTAAATTGCCAAAAGGTTTTTTTAACAGCGCGGAACTGACATACATGTCAACACTGAACAAGGGTTCGAAACAGGACTTTTTTACCTTCAACCGGCTGGATCACTGGCTTTTTGTTTATTTTATCAAAGAAGAGCCTGATCAGTACAAGTTAAAAGAATCCATCCGGAAATCCGGAGAGAAATCCGGCCTGCTGTTGAACGAATCAAAAGTTTCCAAAGTCATTATATACGATACCGGCGATTACACGATGGAAACATTGGCGTTTGCAGAGGGACTAGCGCTTGGCCAATACTGGTTTCTTAAATATAAAAAGAAAGAAGAAAACAACCGGGTGAACGAAATCCTGGTTTTTTCCGGGAAAACCGGGAATCCTGAGATCAGGATTCTTAATATCCTCATCGATGCGGTCGTCCGTTGTCGTACCCTGATCAATGAACCGAATTCATTTCTAACGGCACCGGTCTTTGCAAGGGAGATTGAAAAAATGGGCATAGCATGCAGTGCAACCGTTGAGACCTTTAACAAGCGTAAAATTGAATCACTCAAAATGGGTGGACTGCTTGCGGTAAATAAAGGCAGTAAAATACCCCCCACATTTACGACCATTGAATGGAAGCCTGCCCAGCCGGTAAATAAAAAACCCATCGTTCTCGTTGGGAAGGGAGTTGTATTCGATTCAGGTGGGATGAACCTGAAACCAGGGGATTCGATGAGTACCATGAAAGATGATATGTCGGGTGCAGCCGCCGTGGGAGCTGCCGTCTATGCGATTGCCTGTGCGAAGCTTCCGGTGCACGTTATTGGTCTCATGCCTGCAACCGACAACCGGCCAGGACCTGAAGCTGTTGTCCCCGGAGATATCATTAAAATGCAGAACGGAAGCACCGTTGAGATTTTGAATACGGATGCAGAAGGACGACTGATCCTGGCGGATGCCTTGATCTATGCCTCCCGGTATGACCCCATGCTGGTTATTGACCTTGCTACACTGACCGGTTCGGCACTAAGGGCAGTGGGTAAATATGGCATCGTTGCCATGCAATCAAATGCGGAGAAAGAGCTGGAGGAATTGAAAAGCTCCGGGTTGGAAACATATGAACGAATTGTGGAATTTCCTATCTGGGATGAGTACGCAGAGGGTTTGAAATCGGATCTGGCCGACATTAAAAATATCGGACCGGCCGAAGCCGGAGCAATCACAGCAGGCAAATTCCTGGAAACATTTATCGATTATCCCTGGATCCATCTCGACATTGCCGGGCCCGCGTTCCTGGAAAAACGGGATTCCTACAGGGGACAAGGGGGAACCGGGGCAGGAGTAAGGCTCATTTTCGATTTTATCCGGAAAAAAGCCGGGAAACCTCAGTAACCAGGATGATCTGAACCCATCTCCATCCCGGATCATGACAAAAAATTAAAACTATCTTTGCAAAAACAGGAAATATGAACCAGACCCCTGAAAAAGAACACCGCATCAGAGTAGGGATTACGCATGGCGATGTGAACGGGATCGGCTACGAGATCATTATTAAAACGTTGCAGGACCAGCGGTTAATGGAAACCTATACCCTGATTGTTTATGGATCTTCCAAAGCTGCATCCTATCACAGGAAAACCCTTAATATCAATGATTTTAATTTTAACCTTGTAAAGAAAGCCGATCTGGCACACCCCCGCCGACCCAATATTATCAATATCGTTGAAGATGAAGTAAAGATCGACCTGGGAAAATCAACTTCCATCGCCGGAGAATTGTCACTCCTCTCCCTGGAGATGGCCATGAATGATCTGCTAGCAAACAACCTCGATGTACTCGTAACAGCCCCGATCAACAAACACAACATTCAATCTCCTTCATTCAACTTCCCCGGACATACCGAATACCTTGCCCAGAAGGCGGGACAAAGCGATTATCTTATGCTGATGGTCAGTAATACGGTACGCATCGGGGTGATCACGGGTCATATTCCGTTAGACAAAGTCACGGGAACATTGACAGAAGACCTGGTAATGCGTAAGATCGGGATCATGAATGCTTCCCTGATGCGTGATTTCGGGATCGTGAAACCCAGGATCGCCGTCCTTGCGGTGAACCCGCATGCAGGGGATGACGGACTTATCGGCAATGAGGACACCACCATCCTGAAGCCGGCGATCGATGCTATGTACCAGAAGAATATCATGGTTTTCGGTCCCTATCCTGCCGACGGGTTTTTCGGATCCGGAACCTTCCACCACTTCGATGGGATACTGGCAATTTATCACGACCAGGGTCTTATTCCTTTCAAGCTACTGTCGTTTGAAGAGGGAACAAATTTTACTGCCGGTTTGCCCTTCATCCGCACCTCTCCGGCTCATGGAACTGCTTATGATCTTGCCGGAAAGAATGAAGCAAGCCCGGAAGCTTTCCGGAATGCAGTATATATGGCCTGTGACATCTTCACTAATCGTCTTGCCTATGATGAACTGCATGCAAACATGTTGCATCCCAAGCCGATTGAACCCGAAACCCCACAGCAATAATGGATTTTCCCTATTCGCTGACTGATATTGCATTCATTACGGATGGGATCCTCGTTTCAGAGAAGATTGACCCTGTCAGGGTACGGGAATTACTTATCGACAGCCGCCGGCTTGTTCACCCGGAATCCACCATTTTCATTGCCCTTACTTCAGTAAGGAACGACGGACACCGTTACATCCCCGAATTATACGAACGGGGAGTCCGGAACTTCCTGGTTTCCTCCCTTCCGGATGCTCCCGCAAAGATGCGGGAAGCAAGGTTCATCCAGGTAAAAGATCCACTTGAAGCACTTCGGAAACTGGGTGCACACCACCGTTCCAACTTCCATCTTCCGGTAATAGGGATTACCGGAAGCAATGGAAAAACCATCGTGAAGGAATGGCTCTTCCAGTTAATGCATAAAGATAAAAAGATCGTACGGAGCCCGAAAAGCTATAACTCACAGATCGGGGTTCCGTTATCGGTTTGGAAAATAACCCCGGAAAACGAACTTGCCATTTTCGAGGCCGGGATCTCCCTGCCAGGAGAAATGGAGAAACTGGAGCTGATCATCCGTCCGACCATAGGCGTTTTCACCAATATCGGCACTGCACATGATGAAGGGTTCCAGGACCGGGATCAGAAAATAGCAGAAAAATTGAAACTGTTCCGGCATGCCGGAACGATTGTGTACTGCAGGGACCATCAACCCATCCACACAACGATACTTTCCGACCCTGAACTTAAAAATGTTAATAAGTTCACCTGGGGCAAGGAGTCCTCCGCCGACCTGGAAATCAGGGAAGTATCAGTGAAACAGGGTAAATCATTGATCAGGGGAGTTTACCAGGATCAGCCGGTAACAATTTCTGTCCCCTTTACCGACGATGCCTCCCTTGAAAATGCGATCCACTGCTGGTCGGTGATGCTTCTTCTCGGGTACGGAGAGGAAGTCATTTCTCAACGGATGGCCGCACTCGTTCCCATTGCAATGCGCCTGGAACTGAAAGAAGCCATCAACAATTGTTCTCTGATCAACGACAGCTATAATTCCGATATCAATTCATTGGGGATCGCCCTGGATTTTCTTAATCAGCAAACACAGCACGGAAAAAAAACGCTGATCCTTTCCGATATGCTTCAGAGCGGTCGCGACCAGGAAGATCTTTACAGCGAAATCGCGGATATTATACAAGATAAAGGAATCAAAAGGATCATCGGCATCGGTCCTGAAATCCACCGGCAGCAAAATAAATTCAGTATCGAAAAAGCATTTTTTCTGTCAACGGATGATTTCCTTGCCCAATTTCCGCTTTCTTCATTCAGAGAAGAGGATATCCTTTTAAAAGGTGCCCGGTTATTTGAATTTGAAAGGATCGGAAGGTTACTGCAACAAAAATCACATGAAACCATCCTGGAAATAAACCTCGATTCGATGGTTCATAACCTCAATTATTACCGCTCAAAACTGGCGCCGGGTACAATGACCATGGTGATGGTAAAGGCATTTGCCTATGGCAGCGGCAGTTTTGAGATTGCGAACCTTTTGCAATTCCACCGGGTGGATTATCTTGCGGTTGCCTATACCGATGAAGGGGTCGAACTTCGGAAGGCCGGGATCACGCTGCCGGTCATGGTGATGAACCCGGAAGAACAGAGCATGGATCTCCTTCTTAAATACGACCTTGAACCTGAAATTTACAATTTCCGTGTCCTCGGGTTGCTCGAAAAAGCCATGACGGAAAACCTGGCAGAATCCGGGAATCCCATATCCATCCATGTGAAAATAGATACGGGTATGCACCGCCTCGGGTTCGATCCTGCCGAAGTGGATACCTTGATAGCCCGGTTGAAAAATAATGCGGACATCCATGTCCGGTCTGTATTCTCGCATCTTGCAGCAAGTGAAGACCCGGCTGAAGATGAATTCACAAAGACGCAGATCAAATTGCTGGGTTCAGTTGCCGGGAAGATCCAGGCCGGACTGGGATACCAGGCACTGGTCCATATCCTGAATTCTGCCGGCATCAGCCGTTTCGCGGACCCAACCCAAACAATGGTACGGCTGGGAATTGGGCTTTACGGGATCGGGTTTGGAGAAGAAGAACAACAGCAACTTCGGAATGTAAGCACATTAAAAACAAGTATCTCGCAGATAAGAGAGGTAAAAGCCGGGGAAACGGTTGGATATAACAGGAAAGGAGTATCGAAAACCGGCAGGATCATCGCCATCATTCCCATCGGGTATGCCGATGGCTTTAACAGGAAATTGGGAAATGGGACCGGGAAGGTGATCATCCGGGGGAAACCTGCTGTTACCGTTGGTAACATAAGTATGGATTCCTGCGCAGTAGATATTACGGATATCGTTGATCCGGCTAATCCTGAACCGGTGAGGGAAGGAGAGGAAGTGATCATTTTCGGGGATGCTTATCCGATCACCCTCATGGCCCGTGCCCTGGATACCATTCCCTACGAGATTCTGACAGGTATCTCGCAAAGGGTAAAACGGGTATATTTTTACGAATGAACCATCGCTTCCCTGATTTTTGCTATTTTTGAATCTGCAAATGACGCCTATGAACAATCAGAAGCTACTTTCCATACTCATTCCTGCTTATAACGAAGCCTCGACCATCCACCTGATCCTGGACAGGGTTATCGCTGTCGTTCTTAATGGTAATGTAAGGAAAGAGATCATCGTAATAAATGATTGCAGCATGGATGAAACAAAGCAAAGGGTGGAAACATATATCAGGGATCATCCCGCTGTGAATATCCGTCTGTTCAACCAGACTGTCAACCAGGGGAAAGGTGCAGCCCTGCATAAAGGGATCGAAGTTGCAACAGGGGATTACATCATCATCCAGGATGCCGATCTTGAATATGACCCGGATGAATATAACATCATGCTTAAACCGGTACTGGATGGTTTTGCCGATGTCGTATACGGCTCCCGTTTTACCGGAGGGAATCCCCACAGGATATTGTTTTTCTGGCATTCCATCGGGAACAGGATTCTTACTTCCTTCTCAAATATGTTCTCGAACCTCAACCTTACCGATATGGAATCCTGTTATAAACTCTTTCGGGCGGATATCCTGAAGAAGCTCTATCTCAAGGAGAGACGATTTGGTATCGAGCCGGAAATTACCTCAAAAATTGCGAGGATTAAAGGGATCAGGATTTATGAAGTTGGAATATCCTATTACGGCAGAACCTACGAAGAAGGAAAGAAAATTGGTCCGCTTGATGGAATCAGGGCCTTCATTTGTATACTCAAATATAACCTAATCGACAGGAAGTACCTGAAGCAATATTCCGGGAGATGATAATTCAGGAAGTACTCAACAGTCGGTCATACCCGTAAGAATGAAGTCCAGACAAATTTCTGCTACAAACATGACAAGGGCGCCAATCGCCCGGGATCAAATTTATTCCCTGTCTGCGTTCCTTATTATAGCAGCAGCCTCTGTCCTGGTACAGGTCCTGGTTTCACGCCTGACAGTCAAACCGGCGTTATTAATTATTTATCTCTTAATCTTTCTTGCAGGTTTATGGTTTATACGCAAGACCCTGCATTTATTCTTCACAGGAGTCGTTCCATCTATTGTCCTGATCATCTCAGCGCTGGGAACAAACTTATTTTACTTTGCTTTTCTTGAATACCAGCTGGAACCGGTCCTGGTTTTTTCACTTTATTCTGTTGCGCTTTTCCTTACTGCCTCATGGCACCAACATCAAAAGACCTGCCTCCTTCTCCTCCTGGCAATAGTTACAGGTCTTATCGTTCTTGTTTATCCTTGCGGGTATATTGCAATACTTATTCCGGCCCTGTGGGGAGTTTACAACAAAGAGACCTGGAATGAAAAAAAAGAACGGATTCGGCAAAATAAAACTCCCCTGCTGCTCTTTGCCGGTTGTTTAATTGCCGTTGTCCTTTTGCCTTTGCTGATCTTTAAATTCAGCCCCGGAGAAATAAAATTTCTTGATTTTAAACTTCCAGGCGTTTTCTATATGGGTTCAAGGTATTTCTGGAATGATCTTTTCTCTTTCGATCACGGATGGCTTATCTATACTCCGATATTGTTTGTCCCTGCCCTGGGATTTTACTTTCTTGCAGACCGTAGTCCCGCAATTCTGTATTCCCTTTTTATTTTTTGTACAACAGATATTATCCTTGAAGCATGCTGGACCCAATTTGATAATAGCCCTGTTCTTGGGCAGGTAGCATTCATCCAGCTCTATCCCATCCTTGCCCTTCCTGCCGGTTTTTTAATATCCCGTATCGTCGTAAAAAAAAGGTTTTTAAGAATGATAATCCTTTTTATAACAGGCATCTTCATCGTTTTGAACCTCTTCCAGTCCTGGCAATATAAAACCGGGATCATATTCCATCAACAGATGACGACTGAGAATTATTTCAAGGTGTTTGGGAGGACCCGGATAACAGAGGAGGAGATGCAATCTTTTTCAGGTTATAAGGAAGACGCAACTGCTATCCTAAGTGAAGAATCAAGGTTTAATATAAGGACGCTGGCTTCTTTTGACTTTGAAGATGTTAATGTACCTTACCGGAATGCCCTGGAAACACAATTCGCGAAAAGCGGGAAATTTGGATTCAAAATGAATTCAGCCGTCCAGTACTCACCGGGAATCAAGATCCCGTATGGCTCTCTCATCAAAAGATCCTGGGTTGGATTAAGGTTTTCAGCTTCGGTATTATCCCAAAAACCATTCACCGACTCTTCCGTCATCCTTGTGGTCGCCTCGGTACACGAAGGGAACTCCTATAGGATCAAACAATTGAAAGTGGCGAATTTGCACCTTGCTCCTGGAATATGGAATACATTAACAATGGATTACATTTCTCCGTCAGATCCGGTTCCAGGGGATGAATTGCAGGCATTTGTTTGGAATCTGGGGAATTCCGAATTATTTATTGATGATTTGAAGTTCGAATTATTTGAACCAAAAAAGTAACATGAAAAGGAGATTGCTTTCGGAAAAAAGAACAGAGCTATTGTTTTTTATTCCCCTTTTCATTCTTTGCCTTTTCCTTGCTTATCAGATAAACTTTTCTGGCAGACCGGATCGGGTCGAGATAAATTCTGACAAGGCGGATTACTATGTTTATCTTCCGGCAACCTTTATCTATGGCTGGGATATCAATAAATTTCCTCCAGGGATCATGGATAAAACACATGCATTTGTCCTCGATTACAAGACGAATAAGCTGATTGATAAAACCACCTGTGGTGTCGCAATTTTATGGGCGCCTTTTTTTCTTATTACTCATTTTATCGCGGTTCAATGGAACCTGCAACCGGATGGTTTTTCGGAGATCTACCAGCATATGACAGTTCTCCCGGAAGTTTTCTATCTCATCCTTGCCTTGCTTTTCCTTCGAAGGTTTCTCCGGTTCTACGTGTCCCGGCGGCTTTCCTACATAACGATAATTCTGCTTTTTGCTGGCACTAATCTCTATTTCTATTCAATCGACGATGGAATGATGTCCCATCTCAATTCCTTTTTCCTGTTCTCCGTTTATCTGTATTTACTCAAGAAATTCCTTATAAATGAAAAAAAATCATACGGGTATTTCTGCATAATCAGTTTTGTTGTTGCATTCGCCATTCTCATCCGTCCAACAAATATTCTTATCCTTTCATGGATGTTATTCCTGGATGTAAGATCCTTTAAGGATTTATCATCACGCATCAGGCTATTTCTAAACCTTATGTATATCCTGACATTTCTACTGATTCTTTTCGTTGTGTTTCTCCCGCAGCTCTTTTACTGGAGATATTTATCCGGTCATTTCGTTTATTATTCCTATCCGGGTGAAAATTTTGCAAACTGGAAAAATCCGCGGGTCCTCTCCGCATGGTTCGCTCCGCTGAATGGAGCGTTTCTTTATATTCCGCTTCTCCTATTCTTCGTAGCAGGGTTTATCATTATGATAAGGAATAAGATAACGAATGGGATCTTCATAGGCTTGTTCTTCCTGCTGATCAGTTATATTTTTCCCTCCTGGCATTCATGGTATTTCGGGGGAAGTTTCGGGTACCGGTCTTTTGTTGAATATTATGCGTTATTTGCCCTTCCTTTTGCCTATTCACTTGGATTTCTTGGGAATCTTAAGAACTTATACGTGAGATCCATCCTTATTTTTCTTATCCTCGCCTCATCGTATTATACAATGCGGCTCACCTATTATCAGCGATGGAATACCTCCTCAACCTGGGCATGGGACGATTATTTACGTTACCTGGATGAGGTAGGTATTTACAATTATCCGGGGAACTCGTATACTTTTATCACTGATTTTGATAATGCGGATAACACCGATCTTTTCCGCACCCGTAAATGCTTTCATTCGCCTACACAGGGAGGGATTGTTACAAAGAATATCGAATATAATGTCATCTTCAAACGTTCTTTACATATACTCTTAAAAAAGCCTGTTCAAAGAGTGAGGGCAAGCATATGGGTAAATCCTGGCAACAAAATAAAAACGGGAATTCTGCTAACGATACTCATCGAAAACTGGGAGCATAAGTGTTATTTTTTTAAGGCAATAAAAGTCGACGATTTTTTAAAGATACCGGATAAGTGGGCCGAGGTTACCGGTTCAATTGAAATTCCTGAGTGGATCGACCAATCAAATAATTTTGTGTTTCAGGTATGGAATCCTGCCAGGAGCGACAACGTTTATATCGATGATGTTAAACTCAGGTTTGAATAGGGAAAAAATATTCCTCGTTGAAAAGAAAGCCTGTTATTATTTTCGCATATATACCTGTACCCACATCCAGGATGATGAAAACGTCTGAATAAGTTGATATTTTTCGTTCCCTTCAACCTGGCTGTACCGGGGGTCGTTCTCAATGTTGTTAAAGATCAGGATATCGGGATTCTCTTCAGGGCTCCATACGATGCGTTTAAAGGTTTTATTGCCTGAAAGGAACCCACTGGTTTTATCCGTGAGGCTTATCCTCATAAGGAAATTACAATAGATAGGAGTATTGTACCAGTTATTCTGCTCACAAAATTCCACAGTCTGTTTTTGAAGTCTGACAGCATTGACGTATCCCATGTCGTAATCACCATTTTCCCGGATATGTGCTGCAGAATAAAGAAGGAATCCTCCTGCCAGCAGCCCGATAACATAAGGCAACACAGCAACTGATTTCATCGCATGAAAAAGAAAGTAGGCACATAAAATGGCGAATACCGGGCACACACTCAACAAATACCTGGGAGATGAAAAATTAAAAGCGCTTAAAATCAGGTATCCAACCAAAAAAAGTAATAGGAGAAGGAGCGGTTTTTTATGGGAGATTGAAATTTTATCTTTCTGAAAGACAGACAGTAACAGGGTAATTGAAAAGATGATCAGAAGAATAACCTGGCCATGACGGATAAAAAGGACATTTGAAAACATCTTTAAATGAGTTGCCCCGGTTCTAAAACCGGTAATATAACCCAGGTGTTCGGGGTAAAAAAACCAGCCATAGGTCAATTTTTGTACGATGAGATGAATGCCGAAGATTAATAAAGGAATAAAAAGGACCAGCATTTCGAAGAGTTGCCGTGTGATCAGCTTAGGCCAGCCCCTGATTGTAAAAAAAGAACCCATCTCAAACAGAAGGATAATCAGGATCAGGAATATCCCTGTTTCTTTTGTCAGGACAAGCAGGATCCCGAATAAAAGATATCCCGGTTTGTTTTTTTGAAGATAGAAATACAGGGTTGAAATTGTAAGCAAAGCAAGAAGAATTTCCGGCAGCATCATGGAGGATTGTGCCAGGAATAATGTCTGAAATCCCGTGAAAAGAACCGAAAGAAAGGCAACTGCCTGGTTGAAGAGGCGTTTTGTAATAAAATAAATGCTGGTCAGCAATCCCAGGGAAATGATCAGGGCAAAAAGGTGTTTGATAAATACGGTGTCGCCAAATATCCTCATCCAGGATGCAAAAAGAAAATAGAAAAATAACGGGTGACCTTTGGACAGGGCCGAAGGAATGCTCTTTGGCGATAATCCAAGGCTGTGTTCGTACATATACTGAACCGCAGGAGTGTACGACCAGGCTTCAT
>Ga0182011_10001727_pt1 | contig 18978 bp, 17 predicted proteins | sample 711E1DmetaG_FD_120481 | JGI IMG/M metagenome (GOLD analysis project Ga0182011, IMG submission 120481) | Permafrost microbial communities from Stordalen Mire, Sweden - 711E1D metaG | ecosystem: Environmental > Terrestrial > Soil > Wetlands > Permafrost | place: Sweden: Stordalen | collected... | reverse complement strand
GGGGTCAATTAGGTCTCCAGTGGTGGGGTCAATTAGGTCTCCAGTGGTGGGGTCAATTAGATCTCCAGTGGTGGGATCAATCGAATCTCCAGTGGTTGGGTCAATCAAATCAGCACTAGTTGTTACATTATTGCCGGGGTCTGTTAAATTAGAACTGGGATCAGTACTTGTTATATTGATGGGGTCTGTAGGGTCGGTACTTACATTTGTACCTGTACCTGAATTGGTTGTGTTTGTTCCTGTGGAGTCTGTTGCATAAGATGCAGATATAAAAACTAATAGTGTAACTAAAACACCAATCGTTTTTAGTATTTTACCGCCTCTCGATATTTTATCATTCCTCCCTTTAAAAAAATTTCAGGACAATATTTAAATTATTTTGACCACTTATAAACGTTATGCATTATTTTCCGAATTAATACGTCTTTAAAGCTCCATTTATTGTTTAAAACCGTTTTGAATGGTTTATTAAATGATTATTTTTGATAAGACATTTAAGAATGTATTTTTAAAAACTCGATGTTTATTAAACTTTATTACCTTGAATAAGCTGTATACTATGATTTCTAATGAGACTAAATAAATCTCAAATAGTATTACAATATACTAAAATGCCAGATTTTAATATTTGGGTATATATGAAACCTGATTTTAGATATAAAAGATAGGAAGCCATTATAAGGTTAATTTAAGAGTATGAATGAGTGAAACATCATAGAATGGATTTCGGAGTAACTCTAATTATAGAATAAATAGTTAATAGATATAAGCCTTCTTTCTATCCATCCCGTAACCTATAATTTCTGAAGATTTCACTATCATATACAACGATTCATATAGTATTACTTATGGTCATTGTATGAACTTTTACATTTATACAAACACAAATATGAAAAAAAATTTTTTAAGATTTAATCAATTGAAAAGGCATTTTAAGCGATATTAAATGCAACAAAAAGCTAAACACTAATGGATTCATTGAATTACAGATTAAGCCGAAAAATAAATTTTATTTTGTATGTTAAGATATACCTATGGCTAATTATTTATTTCAGTTTTATGAGAATATTTAATAATTGATTGGGATAAAAAAAGTTGGATGTGATAAAAATGCCTATGGTCCAAGTAAATGTCTGGAAAGGTTTTTAGCAAGAAAAGATAGATTATTTAATTAAAAATATTACTAAAGTTTTTGTGGAAGTCGATGTTCCTGCACAAGCCGTAGAAATCCTAATAAATGAGATCCCTAAATCTCACTGGGGAGTAGGAGGAGAATCTTGTTCAGTAAAATTTAAGGATATAGGTCCTAAGGAATAATATTTTAAAAAAAAAATAAATTTCTTTATACAAGGAACAATTTATTTCATTATTTTTTTTTGAGCGATTATATACAAGATTTATAATTCGAGGAATTATTGAGAAATTTATTATTCTATGAGAAAAATATATAATATATTCTTAATAATGATGAATAATTAGAAATTTTAAATCCCGATTAAATTGAATTTGACAGGAGATAAGAAAAAATGACTGACGAAGATAAACTATCACAGATAGAAGAAAAAGCCAATGATATAATAAAAAATCATAATGGTGTTTATCTTGAAAGAAAATTATATACTAACTTAAAAACTGAATTCCCTAATTTAACAAGGAAAGATTTCCAAGAGGTTTTAAGTCAACTGTCACAGGGAGATTATGTCTTTGAGCGGGGACTTATAAGACGTGTACCAGATAAAGAATCCGAGAAATCAGTTAAAGAGCATGTTGACAAAAAACCAGGAAAAGGCGATCCAGAGAGTATGAGGGTTCCAAATAAAAGGGAAGTATAATAAAATTAATAGATTAATAGAAAAAAACTTCCATATAATAATGCTATCAATTCTAATGCATTAGGGTCTCATCCTAAATGAAAATCAATTGATATTGCCTATTCCAGTAAAGAGCGCTGGGTTGACCATTTAAACTAAATTATTTTTATCAGATATTTAATTTAATTAAAAAGCAACTAACAAATTAAATGGCAACAACAATAGAATATATAAATTTACTCAAATAAATGAAATAGAAATTTTGAAGGATATTAACATCTCCTAAAAAAAGTCTCAGTTTAGTGTTTCTACATCTTAGAAAATCTCATAATCTACTAAATTTATAATAAAAATAAGACCTAAATTATCATCTTAACCGCTGAATTTAATATAATATATATTTACGATTATAATTCCAATATAGAACTAATGATTATTTGAACTAACATCAATTAGACCGTAATAGTCATTATAACCATATTATGTAATCCAAATTTGTTTTTTTCAAAGCAACTTATCCGGGATGGTGAAGTAGAATGCTGAACCTTTATCGGGTTCGGATTCCACCCATATTCGTCCGCCGTGTCTCTCCACTATTCTTTTAGTTATGGCCAGACCTATACCGGTTCCTTCATATTCGTCCTCTGCATGCAGACGTTTGAATATCTCGAAGATCTGTTCAAAGTACTTTGGTTCTATTCCAATACCATTATCCTCCAACGAGAACAGCCAGTGTTCATTTTCTTTTTGGGCCGATATGTGGATTTGTGGTGTTTTTGGGCCGCGATATTTCAAAGCGTTGCCTATAATATTCTGGAAAACTTGCACCATCTGCCTGTAATCAGCACAAATATTCGGCAAGGATTCCCTGGTGATAACTGCTTCATTCTCTCCGATCACTATTTCCATGTTAAATAAAACCTCATCCAAAACTTTCTCTAAATAAATATCCTCGAATTTATCAGCCTTCGTGGTCACGCGGGAGTAGGCTAAAAGATCATTTATTAATCCCTGCATCCGTTTAGCACCATCCACCGCATAATTAATGTATTCTCTGGCGTTTTCATCAAGCTTATCTTTATATTGCTTCTCCAGTAGCTGTGTGAAGCTTGCAACCATTCTTAAAGGTTCCTGAAGGTCGTGTGATGCCACGTAGGCAAATTGTTCCAGTTCAGTGTTAGATCTTTTGAGTTCTGCCAGTGTTTCGTTGAGTAATTTCTTGGCTTTTATGGTTTCGGTGATATCTTCAAAGGTTATATAAACCTGGTAGGGTTTTTTCTCTCCCGGTTTAAATAAAGGTGTTGCATTAATATTAATCCATATATAACTTTTTTCAGGGGTTTTTATGCCCATAATCACATTTCTTATTCCCTTCCCAGTTTTTAAGGCAACCATTGAAGGGTGTGTTTCTAGTGGAAAATCAGTTCCATCTTCATGTATACTATCCGGATGATGATTAAAATAAGTTTCAGAGTTCATCATGTTGTGATTTAATTCCATTATCCGTAGGGCGGCTGGATTAGCAGAAATTATATAACCATTTGCATCTTGGTGAATTACACCTTGGGTCATGGTTTCATAGAGAGATCTATATTTCTCTTCACTTCCTTTTAAAGCTTCTTCAGCAAAGTTAAGCTCTGTGATGTCTGTTGCTGTTATTCTGAATTCATTAAAATCTTCTTCATCGTCTTTGATAGTTATGGTTTCTAGATGTGCATAAATTTTGGTTCCATCTTTTTTGATGAGTTCCAGTTCACAGGTTTGCCGGGTGTCTGTAGTTTTAACTTTTTCTAAATGTTTGTAGAAAGTTCTTCTTGATTCAGAATTCATATACTGGATAAATGCAGTGTTAATTAATTTGGATTTTTCAATGCCTAAAAGCACTGTTCCGGCCACATTAACGTCTTTAATTATCTCCTGTTTATTCAATGAGAAATATCCGACAGGTGCAAATTCATAAAGACTAAAATATTTCAATTTTGATTCTTCTAATTCTACCTGACTACTGCGAAGTTGCTTGTTTTGCATTTCCAGTTCAATCTGGTTCGTTTGGAGTTCATGAACTAATTCAGGAAAATCATCAGATGAATAAATCTCAGATTTAATATTTTTACTTAATATTTCTTCAGCCTTATCTCGCAGCTTATTATCTTTACTATCTTTTTTCATAAATAAATAAGTCCTAAGGTTATCCAAAAATTTTTTAATAGTAAATTTATGTTACTTATTGGATAAAACTTTTATTGGACTAAAAAATCAAAATATATTATTATCCTTGAAAAATTAGTATATCTCGACATCATTGGGACAAGAGGAAAAATATTAGAAATTTTATTATGAAGAAAATTACAAATTCTAATTTAATCATCACAATTACTATAAAAAATTTAAATTAAGTTCTAATTAATTTAAGGAAATTGTAAATAATATGCTTAATTACATTTGTAATAAAAATGGAGGTGTTAATGTGGATTATGAAGATGAAACTAAGAATATGAGTATTAAAGAGCTTCACGGAGAATGTATGACGTTTTTCTTTGATATTACAAGTCGTAAAGATAAACCTGTGCTGCTTACTGCTGAAGAAAAAGATCATGCTGAATCCTTATTTAGAAAATCTATTAAAAGGATGGAAAACTGTACTGATTCAATTGAGCTTCTTTTATCTTGTGCTTTTGCTCTTCAAAACCTTATTAAGGAATCACATGACAAAGAAGATAATATTCCAGCCTGGATTCGTGATTGGAAACCAAAATAAATATTCCTATTTTATTATATATTATTATTTTTTAGTTTTTGATGTATAGTTGAGGTGATCGGGCAAAGTTCATAATCTAATTCCAGATATCAGCAACCTCGTAATCATAAGTCTCTCTTAACTCTTATAATAACATAGTACTTCTCTTTTAGCAGTATCGTAAATCAACATCATGAATATTAATCAACGTTTATTGCTTTGAGGCTGGTTTCTTACAGTTTCTCTTAATAAAGTTTACAACTCTGTATAAAAATTGGGCAATTTTTTTTTAGCTTTGTTTTTTTTTGGATAGATTTAAATATTAATATAACCAATTTATCTATATATTTACATATTTGGATGTATGGATAAAATTTAGTTTTAATAAAAAATTCTTATTAATGGGGTATTAATTATGGAAAATGGAAAATGCGGTTGTGAAGCAGAAACTGTTGACGAATCAATAGAAAATGTACCAGAAGAAAATAATAAATGTGGATGTGGAGCGGAATCTATTGATGAATCACATATAGTTAATCCTAGTAAGCCTAAAATCATAGTCGAAGAGGATTATATTGAAAAATTTGAAAACTATGCTCATTCAATTGGCATTAAAAGCATAGGATATACTCAAGTCCCTTGTGAATTAATAAATACTGGTAACTCTATCATGTATCCCAATGCCATTGTACTGACCATGGAAATGGATAAAAAGATTATTGATACAGCTCCCGGGCAAGAATCACAGAAACTTAATGATTCAGCCTACGAAGAGTTGGGTAAGAAAACATATATGCTCTCTGACTATCTCAGAGAAAATGGTTTCGCAACCCAAGCGGCTCACCCCTATGATAGTTTGGTAAAGTTCTCTCCACTCGCCCAAAAGGCAAGTTTAGGTGGGATAGGGAAAAGTGGTCTTCTAATAACTCCTGAACTAGGTCCAAGACAAAAAATTTCAGCCATATTCGTCAATATAGAAAATTTACCCATAAAAAAAGACGATGAACATTCTTGGATAGAGGATTACTGTGATAAATGTGGTAAATGTATACAAGCATGCCCTGAGAAGGCAATGATAGAAAAAAAATATCCTAATAAGCCTAATGAAACTGAATTTAATGCAAAACTTTGTATAGGTTGTAGCGATGGCTGTACATACTGCATAGAAGAATGTCTATTCGATCAAAAAGAATACACTCACATTAAAAATCGATTCGACAAGATGAATGCTAAATTAATGGAGCAAAATCTAAAAAATCAATGAAAATTTAATTTTTAGAACCATTTTAGCAGTTCCTAATAAAACCACAAAACGTGGAAAACCAGAATAATGATAAATCTATAAAAGAAGAGAATATAATGATTATCTAATTTTACAAAAGGAAGTTTTACTAGTATGAATGACAAAAAGAAAATAGCCTTAGCTGCCTGCAGTGGAATGAGTCCCTATGGTTTAGTGGCCCGCGTGACATTAACAGATACAGTGGCTGAAACCGATAACATCATATCCATCTGTATGGGAGCTACCGCCGCTGATAAAGAGGGATTCAATACATTAATCAGAAAATATCCCATAATAGCTATCAATGGCTGTGAAGGTAACTGCACCACTAAAATATTGGAACAAAAAGGAGTTAAACCCATAAAAAACCTTAACGTTTCAGAAGAACTGGAGAAAGTGAATTTAAAACCCCTTGATGTTTCCAGGTTAGATGATGAAGGGGAAATTTGCGTAGAGCATCTGAAAAAGAAAATAAAAGAATTATATTAAAATATACATTTATCCGGCTATTTCGAAAATCTTATGAATTAAGATTTTTTCAAAGCCTCTTCAAAAGTGTCTCTGTGAAATCCGGATGCTTTTTCTTTTTTACATTCCTCATCAGAGAATAAACGCATCTTAGCTGCTCTGCAGGGATAATGTTGTAACTTCAACCCCGCTTCAATAGGTAAATTCTCAATGTCAGTTTCTTTATCCAAATATTTTTCTATAATATACTCCGCTACGAATAATGTTGACCCGCAGGGAGAAGACCTTAAAACCTCCACCTCTTTAAGTTTATCTCCATCAAACCTCAACTCCACTTTAGGCTTCCCAATTTGAGATACAAACTCATCAAAGATAGGTGCACCGTTTTCTTCAAGTTCACACATTATATACGGACAAACTATATTTTCATGTGATTCTAACTGGTTTTTGAAGCCTTCACCCTGCCATGCCGCCACTATAATCCAATCAACTTTATCAGCAAATCTCTCCACCAATTCTAAGGTAAGATCAGGATGAGTAGTGTAAGTTATAAGTATATTAACATCTTCAAGAATTTTAATGTCTTTTTCAGGTAATTCAATATCATCCATAAACATGGATGATGGCTTTTCAAGCTCTATAAAAACTGTATTAAATATTTCTCCTATATTATCAAATGCCCGATCGCCGTAAGGACCATCTGTTACAATTGCCACTTTTAACATAATTTTATCGCCTCAAACTTTGAAAGTTTTTTCTATCCATAATTTAATTTCATCTCTAGTTCTTCTGAAAGCATCAGTTTTTTCATAGTCAGATCCACTAACTTCTGCAGGATCTTCAAATGATTCGTGGAGATAGTTATTTCCTCCCGGGAAAAATGGACATGCTTGTCCTTCACCACCGCATACTGTAACCACATAATCAAATACGAAGCCTTCAAATTCTTTTAGACTTTTAGATCGATTTTCGGATATATCAACACCAATTTCTGCCAAAACTATTATTGCATTAGGATTTACGGATGTAGGATTACTACCTGCACTATAAACATCATAATACTCACCATATAATGATTTTAAAAGTCCTTCAGCCATTTGGGATCTAGCTGAGTTGTGGTTGCAAATAATTAGAACCTTTTCTTTCAATTTATGTGCTGTCAATTTTATACTCCTTAAAATCCTATTCTCAAACTAATCCTATTGATATCCATATATTTAAATATATCATTATTGATACTACTAGAATATGAAACCTTGTGAAATCAACGGGGAAGGCAAACCCAACTGTGACCAGATTGAGATACTAGAAAAAATACTATCTGAAATGCCAACTGAAGAGGAAATACAAAAAAAAGCCGACATAATCAAAGCACTGTCAGATCCCACCAGATTAAAAATAATATACCTACTAGAACACGGCGAATTATGTGTCTGCGAGATAATGGCCGCACTAGACAAACCACAACCAACAGTATCCCATCACCTCAACTTACTCAAAAATGCAAGTTTACTAAAATGGCGTAAAGAAGGAGTATGGATACACTACAAACTATCAAACTCGAAATTACCAGCAAATATAAAGGAACTACTAAATCCTCAGTAAATTGGTTAAACTATATAGAATGAACATTATTGGGGGTAAGGTTACTCTAATTTTGTTATTAAAATTCTTAGATAATAAACCATTGATTTCATTATTCATTCTCTTTGGAAGCTAATTTTGGATGCTAATATTTTATCGTTGATTAACGTGTTCGGATAAATAATATTTTAAGTTGTGATAAAAAATGGAAGATAAGAATATAAAGGAATTCGTTAAGGACCGCTATTCAAAAATAGTTAGTAATAAAGAAGATTCGTGTGGCTGTGAACGTACAGATGAGGATTCTATGATTAATCAAGCCAGGGCAGCAGGATACACTTTGGAAGAGATCAAAAGCATTCCCTCCGGTGCGGTATTTGGATTAGGATGTGGAAATCCAACAGCTCTGGCTGAAATAAATCCTGGTGAAACCATCTTAGACCTTGGATCAGGCGGAGGAATAGATGTTTTCCTCGCAGCCCATAAAGTAGGTGAAGATGGGAAGGTCATTGGTGTTGACATGACTATTGAAATGGTTGAAACTGCAGTCAAAAATGCAAGAGAAGGTGGATATGAAAATGTTGAATTTAAACATGGTGAAATAGAAAACCTGCCAGTTGATGACGACTCCGTAGATGTAATAATAAGCAACTGTGTCATAAACCTTACACCCGATAAATCAAAGGCTTATGAAGAAGCATTCAGAGTTTTAAAACCTGGCGGGCGGATATTAGTTTCTGACCTTATTACAGATGGAAACATTCCCGAAGAGATACGTAAAAGCTTTCAAGCATGGTCAAACTGCATTGCCGGGGCACTGGAAAAACATGAATACTTTGATACAATAAAAAAAGCAGGATTCCGGGATGTTGAAATCAAAAGCGAAAAAGTCTTCACAGAACCTGACATGGATGAAAGACTCATAGGAAAAATAGTGAGCGTGCAAATAAAAGCCCTAAAATAACTTTTTTATTATTAAAACAGATGTTAATTTAAAACACTATATATTGATTCAAATCAAAATAAAAGACCCAGAAAAATTTATTTGTTTAATATTCAAGATGATTGTAACTAGAATATAAAAATTAAATGTTCAAACACTTTCAATACTAAAAATCTTTTTTTACTTAAATAAACTATCAAAAGAAATTACCGTAAATATAAATCAACGACTTAAAAAAATCTCGATAAAACTGGAATTAAAAACTATGAAGGACGATTTTACAGTTGAAGCAGCCGCTAAAGTATGTGAAACTCCCCGGTTGAGTTTTTTAAACCGATTTTTAACTCTATGGATTTTCTTAGCCATGGTAATAGGCGTTTCCATTGGATACTTTATCCCAGGTGTGGAATCATTCATAAATAGATTCTCTGTAGGCACCACCAGCATACCTATCGCCATAGGTTTAATTTTGATGATGTACCCACCCCTGGCCAAGGTAAAGTATGAAGATTTAGGTCAAGTTTTCCGCAACACTCGAATATTAGGCTTATCATTATTCCAAAACTGGATTGTAGGACCTATACTCATGTTCATTCTTGCAGTTGTTTTCCTGCGGAATTATCCTGAATTCATGGTTGGTTTAATATTAATAGGTTTGGCGCGTTGTATAGCAATGGTAATTGTTTGGAACGAACTTGCAAAAGGAGACACTGAATACGCGGCAGGGTTAGTGGCTTTTAACAGTGTTTTTCAAGTATTTTTCTACAGTATTTATGCATGGGTTTTTATAACGGTTTTACCACCATTATTAGGGATACAAGGAAGTGTGGTAAATATCAGTATACTGCAAATAGCTGAAAGTGTTTTCATATATCTCGGAATTCCATTCATAGCTGGAATAGTCACCAGATATGTGCTGTTAAAGCGTAAAGGTCAAAAATGGTATGATGAAAAATTTATACCAAAAATCAGCCCTATAACGCTCATAGCATTATTATTTACTATAATAGTAATGTTCAGCTTAAAGGGCAATTATATAGTTCAAATTCCTTATTATGTGGTGATAATAGCTATTCCATTATTAATATACTTCGTGATAATGTTCTTCACTACATTTTTACTTGGCTATAAATTAGGTGCAGATTACTCCAAAAATAGTGCACTGTCATTTACAGCAGCAAGTAATAATTTTGAACTAGCCATCGCAGTGGCAATTGCAGTATTCGGGATAGGATCAGGAGTAGCGTTTGCAGCTGTAATCGGACCATTAATAGAAGTTCCAGTACTTATAAGCTTAGTGAATGTAGCTTTGATATTTCAAAAACGCTACTATGCCACTTAAAAAAAATGTAAAATTATTCTATAATCCATTTAAAAATAGTGACTATGAATATAATATGAAGGCTTATTTTAAGATTTGAGATTTATTGGTCTAGATTATATGAAATTATTCTATTACATACTTCTCATGATTTTTATTCTTAATTTTTTATTTTAATTAGAAAATAAAGGTGATTTAGTAATTATTTACAAAAATCAGACATTTCCTTCATATCATAAAAGATTTGGCAGAAAAATTTGCAGGCGGATTTCAGTTCTTTTTGACCTTTATCTGTTAAAGAATAAATTTTCTGATCGTCAACTGTAATTAATCCTATGTTTTTCAGGGTTTTTAAAGCGGGATAAATGGTACCGGGGCTTGGTTTTGTTCCTCTTCTTTGTTCTAATTCTCTACTGATTTCAGCTCCATTTAAGTTTTTTTTGCATAAAATCCAGAGAATTAAATAGGATAGATAGCCTTTCATGTTGCAGCATTCCATGTTTTATGTTATTGGTTTTCATCATTAAAAATGTATTTGTTATCCAATATTGGTTAACCGATAATTATAAATAGTATTATCGGATAACCAATAGTGTGAAATAGATCAGGAGGTGAAAAAAATATGCAAGCCAAATTTGACCTACAACACTTCTGCTGCGGCCCTAATGGTTGTGAAATAGAAGTAGCCTACGGAGAAATGATAGATGCTGAATAAAAAAGAAGTTAAAAGAGAAGAATTAAGGATACTGTAAAGAACATCCTTATTTTCTTCTTAAATGGTTAAAAAAAAGAGAATTAGAAAAATGAATATTTCTTACATAATAAAATCCAAATATGCTAATCATATATTTAAATAAACTTAGAGATTTTAGAAACTTACCTTAAAACATGAAACCATCATATTGATTTAAATAAAAAAAAAATTTTTCATCCACTTATTTTTTGACTGTAATTAATGTGATGGTCGAAAAAATAGTCAAATAAGTAGTCATAACAGTAGTCAAAATCTAACTTAAAAAAAAGTATTCATATTATTTTCAAAATAATTTTAAATAGAGAAAAATATTATAATTCCTGAATTAAAGAGCATGTCCCATTAATAGGATTGTTAAAATAGAAAAATTTATCCTTATATTAATTTATAATTAATTTTAGTTACCTTTTATTTGCTTATTCAATTTTAGTGGGAGAATGATATTATAGTTAGTCAAAAGGTGAAACTAGAAAAACAGTTAGATCATTTAAGAGAGAATTTATTAGATTTAACCATGAGAAATCCGCTCCTGAACTTTAGGCCGGGAGCCAAGTCCATTCAACTAATAGGCGAGAATAATACGGAAATCTATGATCTACTTTTATTACAAGAAAAAAAGTTACAATTCCTCCCTAAAAAAACTGAAGAAGATACTGAACCCTCTTCTGATGATGATCCAACTTTAACTGAAGAAGAAGCAGAGATATTATGGGAATTATCTGCTCCTGAAGATTATGAAGCTAAAAGTCATTATAATCTATTTTTGCAGACTAACTTTAATTCTATGGAGCTTCAAAAGCGTCTCCGGTATATAAATCAGCAGGCGAGGAGTGTTTTTGATGAGCAGGGTTATAATGTTCTTTATTTGGCTTTAGGATTTCTTGAATGGAGAGAATCCCATGATTCTAAGGAAATACGTAAAGCACCATTAATCCTGATACCCATAACATTAATAAGAAAAAAAGTAGGTGATTCCTTTAAATTAAGTTGGAGTGGTGAAGATATTCTAACTAATATTTCATTACAAAGTAAATTAGAGGAGCAAGGAGTTTACCTACCCGATTTTGAAATGCACGAGGAGAAAGAAGGAGTCAATGAATATTTAAAAGCAGTAAAAAAATCAGTTTCTAAAATTAAGAATTTTAAAGTTTTAAACGAAAACATTCTTTCCTTTTTCAGTTTCACTAAATTTGTAATGTTTCAGGATTTAAACCCGAAAAGTTGGCCGGAAAGTTATTCATTTAATAAAAATCCAATTATAAAAGATTTATTTGATAAAGGTAATGAATCTTACGATGCTGGGTTTAGTGAAGATGATGTTGATAAGAAACTGAAATCTGAGGATGTATTTAATGTTTTAGATGCTGATTCTAGTCAAATTGCTGTTATAGAGGATGGTAAATCTGGCCGTAATTTGGTGGTTGAAGGTCCCCCGGGAACAGGTAAGTCACAAACTATTGTTAATTTGATAGCGGAGATTATGGCGTCGGGGAAAACTGTTTTATTTGTCAGTGAAAAGATGGCTGCATTGGAAGTTGTTAAAAGTCGTCTTGATAATATTGGTTTAGGAGAATTTTGCTTAGAGTTACATAGTTATAAATCTAATAAAATGGAGGTTCTAAATCAATTACAGAAAACTTTATATGAGCCAGTGAAGCCTCCAGTATCGCTGCAGCGTAAATTTGATAAGCTTGATGCTATTAAATCTGATCTTAATAAGTATGCTGAGATTATCCATGGAAGTGTGGGTAAAGTAGGGTTTTCACCATTTGAACTTTTCGGAATGAAGGAAGAAGCTTTAGTTCATTTCCATAAAAAAGGAATGGAGATGCCATTTGTAGAAATGGGAGATCTTCGATCTTACACTGGTGAAGAATGGCGGGAATCCATCGCAAAACTTGGTGATATTAGTGAAATCCTTAAGACATTAAAACCTATATCTCAACATCCTTGGAGACTCTCCAGACCGGATATTATTCTACCAGCTGATGAGAACAGAATGAACAATCTCTTAACTCAATCTATAAACATTTTAAATGAGATTAACGATGAAATAACATTATTAACCAATGTTTCCGGTGTTAAAACTCCTGAGAACATGGGTGAATTAGATGAATCGCTTGAAAACAGTCAGATGATAGCTAATTCTGTTTTAATAGATGAACAAGTTATCCATAATCCTCAGTGGGATGATCCTAACTCTATTGCAAATCAGTTAATAACACAATTAAGGGAATTAAAATTAATAATTAGAGATTATAATCCATCCACGCTTGATAAAAACCTTAAATCTATTCTAATTGAATTTAAAAAGCTATCTAATAAAAGATTAAAATTTTTAAGCGGTGACTACAAAAACGTTAAAAAAGAAATAGAATCCTTTTATTTTAAAGAAGCACCTCACAGTGATGAAGATATCCTCAATGACTTAAATCAATTAATTAAATGTCAAAAACTCCGGGATAATATCAGAGCATCAAAAGAAGATGCCTATAGTTGTTTCGGTTCACAATGGAAAGGAGAAGAATCAGATCCAGAAAATCTTCATGAATTCACAAGACGAGTCATTAAATTCAGAAAACTATTATCCGAGGGTAAAATCAGCCATAAATCAATTGAAATCTTGAATTCAGGAGAGAATAAAGATCAAATCCACGAAAATATAGATAATATAGATAATTACTATCAAAACCTAATTAATAATATTGAATCTTTTATAAAATATTTGAAAATGGATTTCACCTCTATTTTCCATGTGAATTTTACATCCATACCATTTGATAATCTAAAATCCGAAATAGAATCATTACAAACAGAATTACCTAAACTTCTTTTATGGTCCCAGTACTCAGCACGTAAAAGAGATCTGCCAAATATAACGAAACCCTTAATAAGGCTTTTCGAAGATGATAAAATAGATTCAGATGATATAATGCCTTGTTTCAAGGGTAACTTCGCTGATAACCTTTTGAAATCGGTTTTCATGGAAAACAAGGTTCTATCAGGTTTCGTAGGGGATCTTCATGAGAATAAAATTGATAAATTCATTAAATTAGACCAAGAATTACTAATACTCAATCGAAAGAGAATCTCACAAGAAATTTCCCAAAAAAAACCTATTATCGGGGTAAGCACAACTAAAAGATCAGAATTAGGAATACTTCTAAGCGAATTCAACCGTAAAAGACGACACATGCCCATAAGAAAACTATTATCAGCCGCGGGTGGGTTAATTCAGCAAATCAAACCCTGTTTCATGATGAGTCCCCTATCTGTAGCTCAATTCATAGAACCGGAAAATGTAGATAACCTACTATTTGACGTGATTATATTTGATGAGGCCAGTCAAGTTAAACCCGAGGATGCCCTCGGAGCATTCTTAAGAGGAAAAAATTTAGTGGTAATGGGTGATACTAAACAATTACCCCCTACATCATTCTTTGAAAATATGGTGGAAGCAGATGATCAAGAAGATTACGAATTAAAATCCTTAAAAGACATGGAAAGTATTCTACATTTATGTAAAAAAAGCGGCTTCCCCACTAAAATGCTAAGATGGCATTACCGAAGCCGTCACGAATCACTAATAGCAGTATCCAACCACCTGTTCTATAGTAACCAACTCCTCATATACCCATCACCAAGCAATGATTCAGAAAAACTCGGATTAAAATTTATACACTTACCCGATGCCATCTACGACAGCGGCCGAAACTCTGGAAACATCATAGAAGCCAAGGCAGTAGTAAAAGCAATAATCGAGCACTACCAAACCTATGGAAACACTAAAAGTCTCGGTGTAGGAACCTTCAATCTAAATCAAAGACGATTAATAGATGATTTCCTTGAAATTGAACGTAAAAAAAATCCTGAAATAGAAGAATATTTCACTGAAAAAAATTTGAAAAATTCTTCATAAAAAACTTGGAAACCATCCAAGGTGATGAAAGAGATGTAATCTTCGTCAGCGTCGGATTCGGATTCGATAAAAATCATAAAATTAGCCATAACTTTGGACCAGTTAATCGTGAAGGTGGTGAAAGAAGGTTAAATGTTCTCTTCACCCGAGCCAGAGAAAAATGTGTAATATTTGCTAACTTCAAACACTCCGATCTCAAACTAGCATCAAATGCTCCATTCGGACTACGAGCCTTGAAAACATTCTTAGAATACGCAGAAAACCGTCAATTAATAGAATATGAGCCACCAAGCGATCAATCTGATTCATCCTTCGAGGAAACAGTCTACGAATTCCTGAAGAATAATAAATATGAAGTCCATAAGCAAGTCGGCTGCGCCGGATTCAGGATAGATCTTGCCATCGTAGACCCAAAATCTCAGGGAGAATACTTATTAGCCATAGAATGTGACGGAGCCACTTATCATAGTTCACCAGTTGCTCGTGATAGAGATCGACTACGTCAACAAGTATTAGAAGGACTCGGCTGGAAAATACACAGAATATGGTCCACAGACTGGTACAGGAACCGAGATGAAACCAGCAACCGACTTATAAAAGCCATAGAAAACGCTGGAAAAAAAGATAAAATCACTGAAACTAAAGTTCAACCAGAAGAATCACCAACAGTAGAAATTACTCAAGAGCCCCCTGTTGACGTTGAAATCAATACCAATGAAGTAATTTTAGAGGATCCATTTTCTTCAATTTCCAATTACGAAATTTGCAGTGCTATTGATATCGATAGAAACTGCCAATTACATGAGAAATCATCCCGTGAACTTTCAGAGGCGATAATTCAAATTGTCGATTTTGAAGGTCCAATTCATCTTAATGAGGTTATTAGACGTATTAGAATTTATTGGGGTTTGAAAAAAGCAGGTAAAAGAATTAAAGATGCTATATTATCCGCTGTTGAGGTTGCTGAACAGAATGGGCAAATTATTATCAAAGAGGGTTTCCTTTATCCGCGTAATGGTAAAATAAATGTTAGGAGACGAATTGGAGATCCACCTGCAAATATTGATCTGATTAGTCCAGAAGAAATAGAAGAAGCAGTTAAAATGGTTTTAAACACTCAGCACGCTACACCCTTGAAGGATTTGTTATCACAAGTAGCACGCATATTTGGTTTCAAATCCACCAGCAAAAAAACTGCTAATAAAATCAAAATCGTCATACAAAATCTTTTAGATACAAAAGAACTCATACTAACATCAAATGGAATGATAAACATATCATAATAACTAATATCATATTAATATAACAGATGAATTATAAATAAATAAAAAAAAGTTTGAAAAGAAAAAAATTAATACTGTAGGAATTATATTTAATATGAATATTATCTGAAAACTCGAGAAATTTTGGGGTGTTTGGAATCAGATGAGACGTATTAATGTCCGGGAAATCCCGAAATTAATTATATCTATAGTTATTGTATTTTTAGCGGGTGCTGTGGGTACAGTTTATACTCTCAAAGAAATAACTACTTGGTATGTTTCCTTAAATAAACCTAGCTGGACACCACCAAACTGGGCTTTCGGACCAATATGGTCCACATTATACATTTTAATGGGAATATCTTTATTCCTGGTTTGGCGAGAAGGTTTAGAAAGAAAAGATGTAAGAATTGCAATCCTCGTGTTTGCAGTTCAACTTGTGATAAATGTTATATGGTCTTTGGTATTTTTCGGAACTCACAACATAATTGGCGGATTAGTGTTCGTTCTAATTCTGTGGATATCCATACTAATTAACATTATAGTATTCTACCGCGTTTCTAAACCAGCAGGGCTAATACTTATACCATACCTAATCTGGGTCAGCATAGCATCGTACCTAAACTACACAGTTTTCCTATTAAATCCATAAAAAATCTTTTTTCTCTTTTTTTATTGGTTGAATCGAAATAACACTCCAGTTAAAATACTGGAATATGATGGAAATAGAACAAGCTACAAGGGAGTTTATCCTGGAACGGAAACGTAGAAGGAGGAAACAGAAGAAACTCACAGACCTATTACATTAATTAATATTCAATATCGGCACCAAAATTAATTGGAAATTAAAACTGAAACAAATTAAAATTATTGATTACATCTTAAATTTTAGGAAAATAGTTCCTTTAAATTGATATTGAAAGATTATTCCGATTAGAATTAATATTTAGTTCATAAAAAAGGTAATCATATACACTTGAAGTGCATGTCTAACTATACCCTGATAATGTGATTGACATCTGTAACATTGAAATCTAAATAATTATTCATAGATATCTGTGAGAGTTGCTGCAGACGTTTCTCTGGATAAAATAAGGGATTGGACGATAATTATATAACATTTTATTAATTTGTTTATCCTGAATTTTCAGGTGTTTGCTTTTCATATAACTGATAAAAATCTGCTTTAGCCATTTCAATATTTTCGGGAATTCCAACATAAAGGGAATTCAAATATTTATGTAAATTAGTCCATTCTTCTTGATCATTAGAATATTGATTAGAGAAACCAATTATTATATTGAGAGCAGACTTAACCCCTTCAATTCGTTCAGGATCAAGTGCATCGTAAGAATCATGATGATCAAAGCAATCCTTTAGAAAATCTTTAAGTTCTTTTTTATATTCAATCCAACCATTATCGTCATACTTCCCATTAAAAAACATTCCAAATAACCTCCAATTATTTATAATTAAATTTATTCTATTATTTAAAACTTACATAAATGAAAGATTCTTCTTTTGAAATGTACTATTTGGAATAATGAGGCATTAGAAGTCCAATTATTAAGTTAGAATTAAGTGAAATAAGTGAAAAGATAAGTTTTTATGATAAAAATAAATCAATGTTATATTTGTAGTATTCTATTTAAATTTTCTAGATTTTCCTGGTTTTTAATTATTCTAGGTGGTATGCTTCGCTGTATTGAACCTTTAATTCCCAACAGCTCCTCTATTTCCGGTGAAACAGCATGATAAGGTCTACCTCTCTTATCATTCTTTCGGCTGCTTATTAACATGGCCTTATCCAATAAAAAGCTTTTAGTTTTATCTCCCACCACAATTACCAGGTCATGGTAACTATATTTTCTTTTTATATGGGCATTATTGTTATAAAGAAATGTAGTCACTTCTTTTTCACTTTTATTTAATTGGTTGAAGTCAATAATCCTATTTATTGTGAAATAACCTATGATATACAATGCTTCATCAAATTTATTATTCATAAAAGGTGTTAAGCCTGCATAAAAAACTAGAAGGTCATCTTTATCCAACTTCAATAAATATTTTTTTTTACCTTTGACGTCTCCATATGAAAAAGTTTCAAATTCAGGATCATAATGCATAGGGTTATTACTAATTCGTTGAGGAAGATAATATGAGAATGGCTTTCCACTACGTCCGATGGTATTTTTATAAGTCCTTGATTCAGTTGATTTGGGATCATCTTCAGGTATAGGTATGTATTCAAATGATCCATCCTTAAATATCGGTGCTAACGCTCCTCCACATCCCTTATCAATACCAACTCTTAAAAGCATAGCATTATTCATTTAATTCACGCTCAACACATTCATATTGATGATTACTGACATTTACTTTATTAAAAAATATAGAAATGAATAACAATTTTAATTCAACATAATGGGAAATGAATATTACTTTGGAGAATTTTATTTAAAGCCAAAAATGTGCTTTCAAAATTCAAATTTTTTTTATCAAATAAAACAGCTAAAAGTGAACATTAAATATGTCTAAATAAAAAACTAATAAATTTCTCTTCTTCGTATAATATGTTTATGACCATTTAAATAGATATCTTACAGTTTCTACTTTTATATCCTTTCAATGTATTTTAGTTCTTTGAATTTGATGGTGAATTTAGTTCCATGACTTCTGTCCAATTCTATTGTACCATCAAGCTGATCTATAAGTGAATTTATTAATTTAAGTCCTAAAGTTGATTCTACATTTCTAAAATCAAGATTCTCAGGAAATCCAACTCCATCATCACTGATTATTAGTTCATACTCTTCATCAAGAGAATGGAGGTTCACAGATATCTCACCAGTTCTATCATCAGGAAATGCGTATTTTAAGCTGTTAGAGATGAGTTC
>Ga0182011_10001726_pt1 | contig 18981 bp, 20 predicted proteins | sample 711E1DmetaG_FD_120481 | JGI IMG/M metagenome (GOLD analysis project Ga0182011, IMG submission 120481) | Permafrost microbial communities from Stordalen Mire, Sweden - 711E1D metaG | ecosystem: Environmental > Terrestrial > Soil > Wetlands > Permafrost | place: Sweden: Stordalen | collected... | reverse complement strand
AGAGCGCAGCGAAGCCAAGTGCAGTGTCTGCGCCACCAGTCACTTGCCGGTGCCGTTCTCGCCGGTGATCAGCACATTGGCGTCGGAGGGTCCCACGCGCGAAATCATATCCAGCACGGGCCGCATGGCGGCCGATTGCGCGATCAGATTGGGCCCGCCTTTGCCGCGGAGAAGCTGATTCTCCTGCTCGAGGCGGCGATAGGCGCGCACAGCGCTGCCGAGGTCGATCTGGTTGCGGACGATGCAAATAAGCCGGGGATTGTCCCATGGTTTGGTGACGAAATCCCGCGCGCCGCGCCGCATGGCCTCAACCGCGACGTCGACGCTGGCCCAGGCGGTCATGACGACCACGGGCAATGACGAGTCGACAGTCTGGATCTTGCTCAGCAGATCGAGGCCCTCCTGGCCGGAGGTGGTGTCCCGCTCGTAATTCAAGTCCATCAACACGAGTGAAAAATCGCGTGCCTCGATGGCCTTGATAACGGCGGCCGGCGACTTGACGGTCTCGATTTGGTAGCCTTCGGCCTTGAGGAGCAGTCGCAGCGCTTCCAGGACGTCAGCCTGGTCGTCGGCAATGAGAATTCGGTGGATCGAGTTATCGGTGGCGGCCATCGTGGGGCGGGGCTTGGGGGGAGGATGACGAGTGGCAGTTGGTTTGGGCAAGCGGAGAGTGCTGGCCGGGGCAAGGTGTTAAGCTGTCAGCGATCTGCTTACAGCTTGTTCTCACGCCACGGGGCAATGTTGGCGGCGGAGGCCGTAAGAAATCCTGGGCCGGGCCGGACTAAACGGGGTGGCGCTGCAGGTGCTGACTGGCGCCCGGTGCACAATGACGGGTCGGCGGCCGCGGCCGTTATCGTTGAGGGCGATGAGCATCATGCCAGCGGTGAAGAAAGAGAACAGGGCCAATTCGCTGCCGATGAACACAGAGGCTGGAAGGATTCCGATGAGGCCCCCGAAGGCGGTAGCCGGCAATGCGATGGCGAGGACCAGTAGGGTGAATCTGAGGGTGGTTTTCATTGTGGTGCTTTCGTTGACGGATGGGTACAACGCACGTCCCATGCCAAGATCCCTAGAGTTTCTTAAGTAACTTATTATAAATAACTAAACGCAATAATGTGTTTTCGCATGGCCGCCGACCGCGCGGGATTCTATCGCTCGCGGGAAGGGCGTTTCCCAGTTCCGGGACGAAACCGAGTCAGTTTCCAGCTTCGCCGGAAACTGAGGGTAGTGGTCGACAAACCGACCCCGATGGGGACGTCGATCCAGACTGTCGTTGCCTCTCGGTCACCGGGAGGTTCGCCCTCCAAATAAGCGACTTGCCTGCGTGGAGGGCGGACCTCCGCGACCTCCGCCATCATCCGCGAGAATCGACGATCGTTGCACTCACGCAGCGATCGGGAAACAAGCCGGGCGATTTGGGTGCGGTCCCTTACGTCTTTTCGGCGGACGGCTTGCGCCCCTGCTCGGCCAGAACTTTCTGGAGGTCGCTCAACGCCTTGGATTGGGCGGAGCCTTCGATGGCCTTCTCGGCGATCTCCTGGACCTTCTGGTAAGCGGTCTCCAGTTGGCGCGCCAGTTTTCCGTTCTGCTCCGACTGTTCCTTGACGGTCTTTTCGAGCGACTCGACCTTTGTCGTGAGCACGTTCTTCTGGCCTTCGAAATCTTTGCGCAGGAGTTCCTCCCGGTTCTTGGCCTCGAGCTTGATTCGCTCCGTGGCGTCCAGCACAGCCTTGGTAACCGTTGTCTCGAGTTCCTTCGGGAAAGCCGCCACCCGCGCCTGCAAGGCCGCCGCTTCCGCCTCCTTGACCGCCAGCACCTTTTCGCGCTCCGTCAGATCCCTCAAGCCTGTTTCCCGTTGAGTCTGGAGCTCTTGTTCCAGCTTCTTCTTTTGATCTGCCAGCTGGTCGCGGAGGGACTGCTGCTCCCGCTTGAACGCGTAGGTAAACTCCTCCTTGTCGCGATCCCGGGTCTTCTTCTCGGTGGTGTCCCGCTCGCGATTCTCGGTCTCGTGTTGCTTCTTCTCCTGCTCCCACTCCGCCCGGGAGGATTCGATCTCCTTCGAGAGCGCTTCCCTGGTTCCCGCAATCTCGTCCTCGAACTGCTGCTGGCGTTGGTTTTGGGATTCGATGAGCGCCGCCAGCGTCGCCGCCGACTTTTCGATCCCGTAGAGTTCCTGCAATTCGCGTTCCTTGCTCGCGATGGCCGCCTGCAAGCTCCGAAACTTGGCGCTTTCGGACGCCAGCCGCTCGGACAGTTCCCCGAGCGCCTTACCGATCGTGGCCTTTAAACTGCCGATGCTGCGATCGACTTCCTCGGCGACGATTGACTCCGCCACCGCGACCGCTTCTTGAGACCGGCGCTCCTCGATCTGCCGTTCGGGATTCAGTTCCGCCGCGCGCGTGGCGGCGAGTTCCTCGGCTGCGGGCTGGAGAGTTTCGAGCAATTCCTGTTTGGTGCTCTTGTCCGAGCGTTTCCGGGTAGTTTTGACTGGCATGGGATGTCCTTTGTCGACGAAGTTTTGCTCAGTATGGCCGGCTCGATGGCGGGCTCAATCGATTTGTTTCTTGTCCATCAATGGAGGGCGCATCTCCGGATTGTCGGTAGCGTCTGGATGTCCGCCGTGGCACGGGCATCGTGCCCGTGGTTCGGAGAAACCTCCAGACATGGGCAAGATGCCCATGCCACATCGGAACCACAGCCAATCGAGAGATGCGTCCGGAGCCAGAGGGCCGTGGGCGGACGGCCATCCCCTTGACCTTCCCGCCGTCGACCGCCAGCTTGGGCTCGTGCTGCGTGAACCCTTCCGCCCCGGTGGCTGAATCCGACCTCAACGCCTTCATCGATCGATGGTCCTCCGCTCAAGCGGCCGAGCGGGCCAACTATCAGCTCTTCCTCACCGAGCTGTGCGATGTTCTCGGCGTATCCCGATCCGGCCGGCCCCGACACCGCGCAAAACGCCTATGTTTTCGAGCGTGGCGTCACCTTTCAACATCGCGGCGGCAAGACGAGCACCGGCCGCATCGATCTCTACAAGCGAGGTTGCTTCAACCTCCGCGCTGCGGCCATCACCGAGCCCGTGCTGCACAAGTTTCAGAACATCGAGAACCGCGACGCCGTGCTCGCGTACGACCGCGAGGAGTTCATCACCGCGAAGATGGTCGAGGCCGATCCGAAGATCCCCGGGCTGCCCGACAACTGGCGCGACGCCGTGCAGCCGCATACCGGCTATCTCTGCGTGTGGGACCGCAAGACGACGAAGACCGACCCGGTGACCGGCCGCCAGGTGCCCGATGGAAAGGCCATCGTCCCGCTCCGCCGCTACGTGAATCCGCGTCCCGCCTGGTGGCCGCAGGCCGACTTTATCGTCGGCAATCCCCCGTTTCTGGGAGCGTCCCGCATGCGCGACGATCGCGGCAGCGGTTATGCCGAAACCCTGCGAGCGGCGTATCCGGAAGTGACCGACAGCGCCGACTTCGTGATGTTCTGGTGGTACAAGGCCGGTGAAGAAACGCTCGCCGGCCGCACGCGCCGCTTCAGCTTCATCACCACCAACAGCATCCGGCAGACGTTCAACCGGCGCGTGGTTCAGAGCGAGATGGATAAGGGCATTTATCTCACGTTCGCGATTCCGGACCATCCTTGGGTCGATGCCGCCGCTTGCGCCGCCGTGCGCCTTGCGATGACGGTCGGCGCCAGACGTGGCGATCTCCCGCCGATCAACCCGGCAACAGCGAAACAAGGATCCGCTTCGAACGATCCGGCGAAACTATAGCGCGTCATCCGTGAGACACCTGACGAGGAAACTGGAGAGAACGAAGTCCAACTCGATCTCGGGCTCGGCAAAGTCTCAGCCGATCTCACCGCCGGCGCCGATGTCTCGGCAACAATCGCGCTCAGAGCAAACGAGGGATTGTCCTCTCCAGGCATGAAGCTTCACGGTTCCGGGTTTTATCGTCACTCCCGAGGAAGCGAAGACGCTCGGGCTTGGCAAAGTGGAAGGGCTTGAAAAACACATCTGCCCCTACCGCAACGGGCGCGACCTCACAGACCAGCCGCGCGGTGTGATGGTGATCGACCTCTTTGGACTCACAACTGAACAGGTGCGTGAAAGATTCCCGAGAGTATATCAACATGTTTTGACATCGGTTAAGCCCGAGCGAGATCAGAACCGGGAACCTCACATCAAGAATAACTGGTGGCTTTTCGGTCGGCCCAGAACTGAGTTGCGCCCTGCACTTACCAATCTTCCCCGGTACATCGCGACGGTCGAAACGGCCAAACATCGTGTTTTCCAGTTCCTCGATGCCGCGATCTTGCCCGACAACAAACTGGTCGTGTTCGCCCTCGATGATGCCTTCCATCTCGGCGTACTCAGCAGCCGCCTCCACACCGTTTATGCTCTTGCTGGTGGTAGTTGGCTCGGCTTCGGCAATGATCCGGTATACGTCAAATCCCGCTGCTTCGATCCGTTCCCTTTTCCCGACTGCACCGAAAAGCAAAAGGAGCGGATTCGGAAGCTCGCGGAGGAGCTCGACGCCCACCGCAAGCGCACGCAGGAGAAACAAGGCCTTGGTCTCACCGACATCTACAACGTTCTTGAAAAGGTTTGCGCGGTTTCCGCTCCGAATTTAGGGCCGGCCCTTGCGGCCGTGCCGCGTTCAACACGGCAGAACGGTCCGGCGACAAGCGCCGACCCTACCGCAAGCGAACCTGGCAATAGCCCTTCCACGCCCGAACCTCTCACCCCAAAGGAACGCGCCGTCCACGAGGCGGCGATGGTCTCCATGTTGCGCCAGCTCCACGACGAAATCGACCGCGCCGTGGCCGACGCCTACGGCTGGCCCTGGCCGCTCGCCGACGAGGCTGGCCGGCCGCGCGCGCCCTCCGGCGACGCGAAGGGCACATTTGTGAAATAGTTCGCGGGTGCTCGCAGCGACCAAGAAAAAACTTTTGGCGGTGACGGCGCACCGCCCTCCAGAAAAACCAATACGCGCGAACAGCGTCACTCGTAGCGGAGCGCCTCGATCGGATCGAGCTGGGCGGCTTTGCGGGCCGGATAAAAACCGAAGAACATGCCGACCGCGGCGCTAAACACGACGGCCACGATGACCGAGGCTGGCGAAACCAGGATCGGCCAGCCGGTCTTCATCGACACCAGTTCCGAGGCGCCGACGCCGAGCACGATTCCGATGATCCCACCGAGGGAGCTGAGGATCACGGCCTCGATCAGGAATTGCAGCAGCACGTCCCTCCCGTGCGCACCCACGGCGAGGCGGATGCCGATCTCGCGCGTGCGCTCAGTCACGCTCACCAGCATGATGTTCATGATCCCAATGCCACCGACGATAAGCGAGACGCCGGCGATGGCACCGAGCAGCAAGGTCATCGTTTGGGAAGTCGCGGTGGCCGCCTGCGCGAGTTCCACCTGGTTGCGCACGGTGAAATCCTGCTCGCGACCCTTGCGGCGCTGCATGAGCAGATCCGTGATATCCTGCTGCACCTTGTCGATTGCCTCGGCGCTGGCGGCCTGCACGAGGATGGAATTGATGTTGGGGCGACGGGCCACGCGCTTCATGTGGCTGGTATAGGGAATGACCACCGTGTCATCCTGATCCTGGCCGAAGAGGTTGAAGCCCTTGGCGGCGAGCATCCCGACGATCTTAAAGGGGATATTGCGGATGCGGATGGTCTGGCCGATCACATTGCCGTCGGGGAAGAGCTGATCGGCGACGGTCTTGCCGATGATCGCGACCTTGGCGACGCTGCGGACGTCCTGATCGGTAAACATGGCGCCGTCGCCGATCGGCCAGCTGCGGATGGAGGGGTAGTCGGGCGATTCACCCATGATTTGGGTGTTCCAGTTGAGGCCATTGGCAAGCACCTGGGCCCGGTCGCGCATCTCGGCGGTGACGCCCACGACGTTGGGGATTTCGCGCTTGATGCCGTCCGCGTCGTCCACGGTGAGCGTGGAGGCGCTGCCCCAGCCGGAGCGCATGCCGCCGGCGTTGAAGCTCCCCGGGAAGACCGTGATGACGTTTTCCCCCAAGCTGGCTACCTGAGCCTCGACCTGTGCCTTCGCGCCGTTGCCAATGCTGACCATCGCAATGACGGCGGCGACGCCGATAATGATGCCGAGCGCCGTCAGAATGGAGCGCATGGTGTTGCGCCGCAGGGCGCGCAAGGCGACCTTGATGGTGTTGAAGACGCGCATGGCTAGGAGGCTGTCGGACTTCTGTCCGGCCAGCCTCCTACTGGCAAAACCGCCCAATCCGACCCGGGGAAACGGGCAGAATCTCGGCGATCTTTACGCGAATTGGAGTCAGATTGGTTCATCGGATTACATTCCCTGCTCAATAAAAGGGGCGGTTTTGCTTTTAGCAGCCTGAAGGGCTGGAAGCCCGACAGGCTGCTAGCCCGAGGTCAACTTGGCCGCCGCCTCGGCGTCCTTCAGCTTTTTCATCTCCACGTCGGCATTGAGACGGTCCGGCACCAGCTCGTCGCGCACAAGGCGGCCGTCGCGTAGGATGAGGTTGCGCTTGCAGTAGCGGGCGATGTCGAGCTCGTGCGTGACCATGACGATGGTGATGCCTTGCTCGTTGAGTTTTTGAAACACACCCATGACCTCGACGGAGGTCTTGCTGTCGAGATTGCCGGTCGGCTCGTCGGCCAGCAGGATCTCGGGGTCATTGGCCAGCGCGCGCGCGATGGCGACGCGCTGCTGCTGGCCGCCGGAAAGCTGGTTCGGAAAATGGTCGGCTCGGTCGGAAAGACCGACGATCTCGAGGCTGTGGAGCGCCCGCTGGCGCATGTCGCGCGCCGAGTGGCGCTGCTGGCCGTACATCATGGGCAGCTCCGTGTTTTCCAGAGCAGTGGTACGGGCGAGCAGGTTGAAGCCCTGGAAAACGAAACCGATCTTCTGGTTGCGGATGTCGGCGAGCTCGTTGCGGTCGAGCTGGGAAACATCGATCCCGTCGAGCAGATAGCGGCCGCGCGTCGGACGGTCGAGGCAGCCGAGCAGGTTCATGAGCGTGGACTTGCCGGAGCCGCTCGCTCCCATGAGCGCCACGAATTCGCCGCGGTGGATCTCGATCGAGACCCCGCGCACGGCATGCACGGGAATCTCGCCGGAGTCGTAGATCTTGTGGATCTCCTCAATTTTGACGACGGCAGCCATAGCAGGAAGCACGGGTGCTTAGCGCCGCATGCCCGGAGGACCGCCGCCGCCGGCAAACGGGTTGCTCGTGGGCGCCGCCGCGGCCGTTGAGGAGCCGGGAATCGTGGCGCTCGTGATGATGACATCGCCTTCCTTCAGCCCATTGACCACCTCGGTATTGATGTTATCGGTGATGCCAAGTTTGACGCTGACCGCCTCGATCACGGCCGTCTTGGGATCCGTGCCGACCAGTTTGTAAATGGTGCGGGTGGTTACGCTGCCGGCGCCGCTGTTCCCGCGGCCGCCGCCGAAACGGCTGAAGTCAATCTCTATGCCGCGTTCCTTGGCGAGTTCCTGGGCCTTCTGCAGGACTTCCGGTGAAGGGGGGCCGTTGCCCCAGGTGAAGCCAACTTCCTGCATGATCTGGCGCACCGCGGCGCGGCGCTGCTCATCGGTCAGGGGTTTGGCGGCGGGCGAGGCGGAGGCGCTGCCGCCGGGGGGGGTGGCGGCGACCGGCGCGGGCTTTGGCAGCAGGCGCTCGGCGATGCGCGCGCGGAGGGCGCTGTTAGCAAGGCGGAGGCCGTTGAGGCGTTCCGCAACGACGATGGAGACATTGGCGGTCATGCCGGGCCGCAGTTTCAGGTCAGGATTGTTGACATCGATGATTGTCTGATAAATGACGACGTTTTGCTGCGTCTGCGGCGCGTTGCGGATTAGGCTGACGCGGCCGTGGAACGGCTGGTTCGGAAAGGCATCGACGTTGAAATTGACCGACTGACCGACCTTGACGTTGCCGATGTCAGCTTCCGCCACCGCGCCGATAATCTGCATTTTCGTCAGGTCGTTCGCGATCATGAAGAGGGTGGGGGCGCTGAGGCTGGCCGCGACCGTGTTGCCGACGTCCACCTGCCGGGAGACGACCACGCCGTCGATCGGGGACAAGATGTCGCAATGATCGAGATTCACCTTGGCCAAGATGAGCGAGGCGCTCTGAATCTTCACTTGGGCGTCGGCCTGGAGGAGTTGGGCCTCGGCGGTGTCAAGATCGGACTGGGCGACGAGGCTCTTCTTAAAGAGCTGCCGGGTGCGCTCGGTGTTCACGCGCGTGAGTTCATAGTTGGCTTTCGCGTTGGCGAGCTGGCCCTCGGCCTGGAGAAGATTCGCTTTGTAGATAGCGGGGTCGATTTGGGCGATCAGCTGGCCTTGTTTGACGGGCGAATTCCAATCCACGTAGAGCTTGGAAATGATGCCGGAGATTTGGCAGCCCACATTGACGTCGAGCACCGGCTCGATGTCGCCGGTGGCCGTGACCACCTGGATGAGATCACCGCGCCCCACGGTGACGGTAGAGTACTCTGGCGGTCTTTCGGTGTCGTGGCGCCAGAAGTACCACCCGCCGGCGGCGATGAGGGCGACGATGATGAAGCTGAGTGTTTTCCCAACACTAAAACGAGAAGACGTGGCCATGAGAATTAGGCGTGAGGCTCAATGCTGACGGTCGCAGTGGCAAGGTAAGCAAAATCAATGGATGCGGAGCTGGAAAACGGCGCGTCAGTAGGGCTTAAGACGCACGACATGCCGGAAGGTAACGCGGAAACCGCTGGTTCAAGCAAACCCGTAGGCGGCGCGCAGGGCCGCGGCCACGTTGGCGGGGACGAACTTTCCGACATCGCCGCCGAACTTGCTGACTTGTTTCACCAGGTGGGAGCTGGTGTAGCTGTAATCTTCGTTCGGCATCACGTAGATCGTTTCAACCGCGGGCTGCAAATGGCGGTTCATGAGGGCCATGTTGAACTCGAATTCGAAATCCGACATGGCGCGCAGGCCGCGGATGATGGCCACGGCGTGCTGTTCCATGGCAAAGTCGACCAACAGACCACGGAAGGTCGTCACCGAGACGTTGGTAAAACGGGCGATATTCGGCCGGATCAACTCGAGGCGCTGGTCGGGTGAAAACAGCGGCCCTTTGTCGGAATTATGGGCGACGGAGACCAAGACGTGATCGAACAGGCGCGCGGCGCGCTCCAGCACGTCGAGGTGTCCGTTGGTGATGGGATCGAAGGTGCCCGGGTAGATGCACAGTCTCATGGCAGATGATTCGGCGTGAGCCGCCAGGCGGTAGTTAGAGGCCGGGCGCGACTGAGGGCAAGCGGGACTGAACGCAAAATTGAGGTTGATCCCGGGGTGCCTTCAGGCAGAAAGGCCCGCACGTCGACGACCGTCGCCCCGATTTGTCGAGCCTAGCCACTCCCCGCTTATGCGCCTCCCCCGCGTTGTCATCGTTTTTTTCAATTGGCTCGCGGTGTCGCTGGGGGTGCGGGCGGCCGACGGGTTTGTCCGGGTCGAGGGCAGGCAGTTCATGCTCAATGGGCGCCCGTGGTACGTTTGCGGCACCAATCTGTGGTATGGAGCCTATCTCGGCCGGCCTGCGAATCCTGCCGGACACGCGCGCCTGGTGCGCGAACTCGACCGGCTGCGTGATCTTGGAATCAACAATCTCCGGGTGTTGGGCGCGGTTGAGGAGTGCGCCACGCGCAGTGCCCTCCACCCCGCGATTCAGACCGCTCCGGGCGTTTACAATGAAGATCCGTTGCAGGGGCTCGATCGCCTCATCGCGGAAGCCGGCCGGCGAGAGATGAAGCTCGTTATCTTCCTGAACAATTATTGGGACTGGTCGGGCGGAATGCCGCAATATCTGGCCTGGGCGAACGGGGGCGCCGCGCCCACGCTCGATACGACGACGTGGCCGGAATACAACCGCATCCTCAGCACCTTCTACACGAATGCGGCGGCGCAGGTGCTCTATCGCCGCTACATCGCAATGTTGCTCGAGCGAACGAACACCATTACGGGCCGGAAATATCGCGACGAACCGGCCATTATGGCTTGGGAACTGGCCAACGAGCCTCGTCCGGGGGAGCGCGAGGGTGACAATGATGCAGTGCTTGTGGCGTTTCAGGCGTGGGTCGAAGGCACGGCGGCCTACATTCACGCGCTCGATCCGCACCATCTCGTTACGACCGGCAGCGAGGGCAACATGGGCTGCCTCAACACCGACGAGAATTTCCGGCGGGTTCATGCCGGGCCGGGCATTGATTACGCCGTCTTCCACCTCTGGCCGAACAACTGGGGTTGGTACAAACGCGCGGATTTTGCGGCGACCATCGGGCCCACGCTGGAAAAGGCCCGTGACTACACCACGCGGCATCTGGCCGTGGCCGATGTGCTCAACAAACCCGTGGTGCTCGAGGAATTCGGTCTCGATCGCGATGCCGGTTTAACGGTGGATTTCGCGACCACGAGCCGGGACAAACTTTATGCGGAGCTCCTTGGAATGATCGAGGCCTCAGCAGTGCGCGGCGGTGCGGCGGCCGGGTCGAGCTTCTGGCTCTGGGGCGGCGAAGGCCGGCCCCCGCACACGGGCGCAGGTTCGCCCGACGGGGTGGGCGCCGGCGAAATGCCGCAGGAGGCTTCGGGACTGAACACGGTGTTCGATTGCGACCAGAGCACGCTGAAGATCTTGCGGGATCATTTCGCGAAAATGCGGAAGATCTCCGACGGGAATCAAATCCGCTCGGTTCCGTGACAATCGAGGTGGGGCGGCTTGTCCTCAAGACGCGCTGAGCCGTATCCATTCAGATTGTAGGAAGCGCGCTTGCGCGCGATTCCGAGGCAAAAGTCGACCGCGTCGGACAGTGGTTCGACGCGGAGCCTTACCTCTCCCCGGTCCTCAGTTGCCGCGAGGGCGTTGAGTATCATGTTATAGACCACTCGCAGCAACAACGCGGGGTCGGTGGTCAGTGTGACGGCTGGCACGGGCGGAGTCATCTGCAGGCGCTTGCCGCGCGCGACGGGGTGATGGTCACTCATCCGCCGCAGATCGTCGAGGAACTGCTCGACCGCGAAGGTCGACAGCCTGCTTCACCCGCAATCAGCAGATGCGCTCCTCTCGCGCGTCCGGCGATCTACGTCCTTGCCTGAACTGGCATGAACGGTGCATACCTTGCGCCGTGACGCACCGATTGCATCTTCCCAACGTGCTGACCCTGATCCGCATGCCGCTGACGTTTGCGATCGTCGCGCTGATGTATGGCACCTGGCCGTGGGCGGCGACGCTGGCCTGCGGACTCTTCGTCGTCGCCGGCATTACCGACTGGCTGGATGGCAAGCTGGCCCGCGAGCGTAACATCGTGTCCGATTTCGGCAAGTTCATGGACGCGCTCGCCGACAAAGTGCTGGTGCTCGGCGTGATGGTGGCCCTGCTTGACCTCCATTACCTGGAGCCGGTGCCAGCGGTGGTGGTGATGTTGATTGTGCTGACGGTGCTGACGCGGGAGTTTATGATTTCGGGGCTGCGCATGATGGCGGCCAGGCGCGGCGTGGTGATGGCCGCGGATTTTTGGGGCAAGATCAAGACGATCATCCAGATGACCGCGCTAGGCTGCCTGCTTGGGGAGCCGATGTTCCGGCGAGATTTTGCGCCGCGGTTGGGTTTCTGGTTCGAATGGATCGCGCAGTCGGTGCATTGGATCGGACTCTTGCTGTTCCTCGTGTCAATTTGGTTCATGGTTTCGTCGATGTGGAACTACTACCGGAAATACCGGCACGTGTTGTTTGACGTCCCGGAGGCATGAAGCTCGAACAACCGATCTGGTCCCGTTTTCTCCCGTCCAATCTGGTCCTGGCGTTGGCAACGCTTGGCCCACTCGGCCGCGGACGTCGGGCTCCGGGCACCTGGGGTTCGGCGGCCGGGCTCCTTTATTGTACCGTTTTATTCTGGCGGCTCTGGGACTGGCCATGGTCGGGCCTTGGGACCGCGATTTGGTCCGGTTTCTGGACGGTGATTTTCAGCCTCCCGGGCCTCTACCTTGCGGTGGCGCTTTGCGGCGAAGCCGAGTTTCGTCTTGGCCGGCGTGATCCGGGGGAAGTGATCCTCGATGAATTCATGGCCATGCCGCTATGCTTTCTCGGCTGGCCGGCGGTTGTCCGGGTGTGGCCGCCTTGGGTGGTCTTCATTGCCGGTTTCCTGCTTTTCCGCCTCTTTGACATCGCGAAGCCGTTTGGCATCCGCAAGCTGGAGGATCTGCCGGGAGGCTGGGGCATCGTGTTCGATGACGTGGCCGCGGCGCTCATGGCGTGTCTGTCCTTGCAGGGAGCGGCCTGGGCGTGGAAGACTTGGTAGGTCTCCCACGTGAGAAGCGGGCAGACGCAGGTGTCCGCCGACGCTCCCGCGGGCCTGGCGCCTAATTGGCCGGCGGAGGATCGGCCGGTTGGCTGCGACCGAACGGACGCGCCAGATTCAGCTCGCCCCGAAACCGGCCGCCGGTGCTGATCGTGTTGCCGTCAGGACCGAAGACGAACGTCAGGTTGAATCCGGCGAGCCAGCGCCCGCGGGCATTGAAGACGAGTGCTTTCGGGAGATCCCAGACCACGCCGGGGCGAATGGTGAGGAAATCGTGGCTGCCGCTCCCGATGAATCGCGTCGTGGTGCAATCGACCTCGAGTGTGTAATGCCAGGCGTCGCGATCGTAGAGCACTCCGGGAGTCACACTCAGCGAATTGCTGTGCGGCTCGTTTTTGCCGAAACCGCCGGGAGTGGAAGATGCGGTGATGAAATCCGCGTGCACGTTGAAAAGGCCCGAAAGCCCTGGCACGTCGTCCAGCTTGCGGCCGAAGACGATGTAAGGGACGAAGTGATCATGGCCGTCCGTCAGCTCAATGGGCGGGCGGCTGACGGGAATTGACGAGTTGAATCCGACGCTGGTATCCCAAGTGGGTTTGAGCCATTCCAACCAGGCGTACTTCGCTCCAAAGTGCAACGCGCTGATGCCGTCGCCGTAGCTGCCTTTGCGCAGGCCGTGATCGAAATAGGTGTCAATATCGCTGTTGAGCTCGAAGTGATCATTCACCCCCCAGCGCAACTCGAGCGGGAAGCGCAGATAGCCTTTGTTGAGAAGATCGCGAAGATGGGGCTGAAAGCTGAATTGGACCTGCCCGGGCCGCTCGGTCTTCGGCAGGTCGAGTTCGAACAAGTCCTGGATGCGGGAGATCGCGTTTTGCTCCCAGCTGACGGGTGCGGGACTGGCTGCCGCAGCATCATTCTGGGCCTGGGCCTCAGCGGCGACCGTCAACAAACAGAACAAGGCGATCCACGAGAGGATCCGCCAGGGCGGGGTGATCATCGGCAGGCAGGGTCGGAAGAAGTTGGAACCCGTCAAGAGACACCAAAATACGCCCACGGTTGCGACAAATTTCCTAGGGTAAAATCTGCAGGTCCTCCAGCGGCATACGTACGAGCAATCCTTGCTGCAGCACATCGACGGCGATGATAATTCCCTTGGGATTCGCTGGATCGTCGACGATGCCTTCGATCCCATAAAGCGGCCCACCAGCGACTTTCACCCGGGTGCCCTTCTTGAGCAGTGGATGGAGGCTCAACTCCAAGCCGGAGGACACCACCACTTTGACGTCCTCAAGTTGGCGCAGAAACCCGGCCTGGTCTTCAATCCAGATCGCCCGCACCAGCAAATCCTGCTGATAGACCCGGCTCTTGATTTCCGGCGTGATCTCGGTGAAGACATACCCTGGAAAAAGCGGTTTGGTGAAGCGTTTCGTCTGGTCGCGGTAGCGCCGCACGCTGGGCACGAGCGGCAGGTAATGGGAGAATCCTTCGACGGCGAGCAAACTGGCGAATTTCTTCTCGCACCGGGGTTTGGTGTGACAGGCGAACCAGCGCGGTTCGGCAAAGTTGGGCAGCGATTCAGCCATGCAGAGCGAAGAAAAATGACGGGGCAACCCACCGAGGAAAATCCGGCCGATCGCTAGCGTTTTAGCAGAAAACGGAGCGCGGCATGGTAGCCTTCCAGGCCGAGCCCGGTGATCACCGCCAGGCACGCCGGGGCGGTGAGCGATCGCTGCCGGAATTCCTCGCGCCGGTAAATGTTGGAAATGTGCACCTCAACCGCCGGCACGCCGGCGCCCAGCAGCGCATCGCGCAGCGCCACACTGGTGTGCGTCAGCGCCGCTCCATTGATGATCAATCCGGAGAATTTCCGCTCGGCCACGCTGGCGATGCGGTCGATGATCGCACCTTCATGATTCGACTGGAAGAACTCGAGTTCCACTGCCTGGCCGGCCACCTCGGAGCGCAGGGCTTGCTCGAGGTCCGCCAACGTGGCGTGTCCATAGATCTCGGGTTCGCGTTGTCCGAGCCGGTCGAGATTCGGGCCGTTGATGATGGCGATCTTTTTCATGGCGGGGGAAGATCCTCACAGGAGCAAGCAGAGGAAGTGGAGGAAAGGAAAGAACCGTTTTCTTCAGGAGCCAGAGCCGGCAATTGATTGTCCGGGTCCGGCGCCAATGGCGGCAGCCATTGGATTCAAGCTCGTGGGCAATCAGAATGAGCCCAACGCGTGGAAGGAAAGCCGAGGCTCAACTTGCGACCGAGCTTGAATTCGTTGCTCGGCGGGGGTCGGGTCCGACCGGCGGCTAAAGCGGGTTGCCCGTCGCGATGAAATTCCACGGGATCCCGAATTTCCTCGCCAGTTCCGCGGCGAGGGCTTTCACGCCATGGGTCTCGGTCGCATAATGGCCGCACGCGTAGAGATTGAGCTGATGCTCCTGCGCATAGTTGAACCACTCTTCGCGCAGTTCGCCGGTCACCAGGGTGTCGACCCCGGCGGGCGCGAGTTCGCGCACGACACCCTGCCCGCTGCCGCTGCAGAACGCGATGGCGCGGGGTGTGGCGGAGCCGAATTCGATGGCGATGACCTGCGGGTAGAGCGCCGCCAGTTTTCGCCGCAGGGCGTTGCGCCGCAGCGCGCTGGCCGCGATGCACCCGATCGCCTCGCCCTCGTGCTCGAGAAACCACCGGCCGGGCCGGAGGCCAAGCTGACGGGCGAGCAGCGCGTTGTTGCCGATTCTCCGGTGGGCGTCGAGCGGGAGATGGCTGGAGTAAAGCGCGCAGTTGCCGCGCAGCAGGACGGATAGTTTTTGGTAGACCGGACCGGTGATCGGCTGGGGCGGAGACCAGAACAGGCCGTGATGCACCAGGAGAAAATCCACTCCAGCCGCGACCGCCTGGCCAAAGGGCACCAGTCCCGCGTCAACCGCGGCGCCGATGCGGGTGACGCGGCCGCGGTTGGCAACCTGCAGGCCGTTGCAAGCGCCGGGAAAGTCCGTGAAAGCGGCGCGGCGCGTGCGCCGGTCGCAGTAGGCGACGATCTGTTCAAGCGTGGGCATGCCCGCTTATAGCCGCCCGCCCGGCCGGTTGAAGAAGAAAAAATGCCTGATGGGCAGCTCGCCCATGTCAGACGAGACTCGTTCAAAAACAAAACACCATGCGGCGAACGCTGCCGCTCGATTGTTTTGGGTTGAGCATGACATGGCTGATCCCTATTGATTTTGGTCATCTCTGGAAAAATATGAAATCCCATCGTCTGTTATCTTCCCTGGTCGTTGCTTCTCTTCTATTGGCCGGCAGTCCTTTTGCTGCGGCGGACACTGCTACTACGGCCACGGATGCCGACAAGGCGTGCTGCGCCAAAAATGGCGACAAAACGTGCTGCGCCAAGGACGCTGCGGCGGACGCCAAGTGCGCGGATCAAAAGGACTGCAAATGCTGTACCAAGGGAGATTGCAAAGATCCCGCGGCCTCGAAAAGTGCGCCCGCGGACACCAAAGGTTCGCAGGACAAATGCGACACGAGCGCTGCAGGATGCAAGTGATGGCAGTGATTTGAGGTACTGCCATCCGGCGGGGGCCGGGCGGCTGCGCAAAGGCCTAAGATGGAACGATGGGGTGAGGTGGAGCGGGGGCTTGTCCACAAGACGCTTTGAACGCGTTGAGGACAACGCGCACCACCTGAGCGGGGCGACCTCAGCGGGATCATGCAATTGCTGGCAATTCTCCTCGTGCGCTCGCGAATCGATTGGTGTGCGGGTGTAGGAAGCCCGCTTGCGAGCGATCATCGGTCGCAAGCGACCTTCCTACTGCATGATCCCGGTTCAGACGTGCGCACCAACCCATTGCCGGCGACAGCTCGAAGTGGGTAGGGGCGCGAACTTGTCGCGCCCTCCGGGATGGGCGCGGCCCCTCGACTTCGCTCGGGGCTTTGAGCTTGGCGAACGGGCAAGCCTGCGCCCCTCCAATTCTGCCCAGATTTTTCGGACTGCCGTTACGACCCGGCAACGCGACCGGGGCGGAATTTCGTAACATATAGAGCGCCGATCGCCGTCAGCAGCAGGCCCCACCAGACATCGGCGTGGAAGTTCCATAACGCAACCTTGACGGCGGGGGGATTAATCCAACCGCGGATGCCGATGCCGAGGATTAGGAGACCGTAGACCGTGAGCAGGATGCCGATGAAGAACCAGATGGGGATTTGTTTGTCGTTTTCGTGCATGGGGGCGTTCCTCACCAGAAGATGATGTTCACAGCGATCAGCACCGCCATGATCACTGCGGCCCAGAAGAGCGGCTTCTGATACCACGGGCAGGGTTCCTCCACGGGAGGTGGAGTCATGCCCAGCACCAGGTTTTGCAGTTCGGCGTCAGTCTTCTGCTTGGTGAACAGGCTGACAAGCAGGACGGTGCCGATGGTCACGGAGAGCGACCACAACGCGCTGAACATATTCACGGCCATGTCTTTTGCCTTGGGCGAGGTGGCGACGATCTCGGTGTTGACCGGGTTGAGCTGCGTCGCCTCCAGCCGGCGCGGGGCCGCAAGCACCCCGGCAAACTCGCCGGTCAGAAGGGTCCGGTTATAGTGGGCAAGGGCCTCGCCGGTCAGCGCGGTGGGCGAGGGCGCCCCAAACGCCAGCGGCATCGCCGGATTGTCGATCAGGCGGTTCAGGTCGTCGGTCAGCTTGATCCGGAGACTCAGCGTGAGGCGATCCTCTTCCTTGGTCACGGACGCGATCCGGGCGACAATCGATACTGGAGCGGCCTCGGCGGCGGCTCTGGCGGCGTATTCCTGGAGCAGCGTTTGCGTTTCGGGCGAGAACTGGCTCACGACAAACCGTGTTTCCGCATCGGCCGGTTGGCGGAACTGCGCCACGAGCGCCGGAAGATCCTTCATGTCCTTGCTGAGGATCGGCGTGAACGTGTGCGGAAACCAGTGGACGAAGAAGAATAGGAAAAACGAACAAGCGGTACCCACGACCAGGCCCCAGAAACCGCCGGCCTTGGTCGCCTGCCTCCACAGCATGCCCATGATGACGACGCCGAACAGCGGAACGATGAAGAGCAGCACCAGCACCTGCAGGTAGGCCAGGATGTTGCTGAAGAGCATGGCGGCGTAGGCTGTGCCGATGGCAATGATCACGCCGATGATCGAGCACCAGCGGCCCATGCTCACATAATGCCGGTCGTCCGCGTTTTTGTTGATCAGCGGGCGGTAGACATCGTAGGTCCAGACCGTCGCGAAAGCGCTGACATTGCCGGCCATGCCGGACATGAAGCCGGCGATCATGGCGGTGACGCCGAGGCCGAGCAGTCCGGGCCCAAGATAGCGCGCCATCATTAGTGGCAGCACGTCGTTGTAGCTGTTGCCGCCGGTCATCACCGCCTCATTTTCCGGCAAAAGCTTGATGCCATCCTTCGAGAGCAAGGCGAGGCCGAGCAGGCCCGGGATCGTGACGATGAGGGGCACCAGCATCTTGAAACCGGCGCCGATCAGCGTGCCGTTCTGGGCGGCGCGCAGATTGCGCGCGGTCAGGACCCGCTGCACCTGCAGGAAATCGGTGCACCAGTAGCCGAACGATACGGCGACCCCGAGGCCGAAGACCATGCCGGCCCAGTGCATGCCCATGGGATTGTCGTTCGCAGAGCCCATGTTGGACCAGAGGCTGGTGTAATTCGTGCCGGGATTGGCTTCGTTGATGCGCGCCATCATGCCGCTCCAGCCGCCCGATTCGACGAGGCCGAGGATCGGCACCAGCAAGGTGCCCAGCCAGATCAGAAAAAACTGGAGCACTTCGTTGAGCACGGCGGACAGCAGGCCGCCCAGCGTCACGTAAACCGCCACCGTGAAGGACGACACCCAGATGCTGAAATGCATATTCCAGCCCAGCAGCAGGTGCAGCATTTTCGCCATCGCAAACATGTTCACGCCGCAGACCATGACCGTCATGACCGTGAAGGTGATGCCGGTGAACACCCGCGAATTGTTGCCGTAGCGCAGATCGAGGTAGCCTGGAACCGAATGCGTTTTGCAGACGTAGTAGAACGGCATCATCACCACCGCGAGAAACACGATCGCCGGGATGGCGCCGATCAGGTAGGCGTGGGCCCCGAGCATGCCGTACTGGTAGGCCATGGCCGACCAGCCCATCGTCTCCAGCGAACTAAGATTGGCCGAGATGAAGCTCAGGCCGGCAATCCAGGCCGTCATCTTGCGGCCCGCCATGAAGAAATCCTCGCCGGTGGTGGCGTACTTCTTGAGATAAAACCCTATGCCGAGGCAGAAGGCGAAGTAGATGGCAACGATGAGGTAATCAACAGGGGCCAGCGACAGCAGGCTTTTGTGCGCCGGCTCCGCGACCGCGAGGAGATCCAAGGGGGTCATGGGATTCCCCATCGGTGCCGAAGAACACCCAACGCGTCAAGCGTCGGTCACGCGACTAGAGCGGTTTCAGAAAAGGCGTAGCCGCGAGCGCCAGCGAGTGGATCCGGAGTCGAACGTCGGCTCGCTGGCGCCCGCCGCTACGCAGCAGCGGATGTTTCTTCCCGCCCAGCGCAAAACCCGTTTGGCGGATGGGACCGCATTAGCCCGGCTTCGATCGACCGGTCAAACGAGGGGCTTGACCAGAATCTTGGAATTCCGGCCGT
>Ga0182011_10001724_pt1 | contig 18992 bp, 27 predicted proteins | sample 711E1DmetaG_FD_120481 | JGI IMG/M metagenome (GOLD analysis project Ga0182011, IMG submission 120481) | Permafrost microbial communities from Stordalen Mire, Sweden - 711E1D metaG | ecosystem: Environmental > Terrestrial > Soil > Wetlands > Permafrost | place: Sweden: Stordalen | collected... | reverse complement strand
ACCTCATCTATGATGTCATATATCTTGTATTTCATCTCAGTCTGTCTCAGGGTCTCATTTATGACATTTGACAGTTTAGACTTTATGTAATTTCTTTTCTGTGAAACTGTTGAACCCTCAGTCAGCATTGAACTCTTGCTCTCCAAGAAATCTTTGCCCTTGGTGCTTATGCCAAGATCTTCAGACCAATACTCGTTGAGTTCAGTCAGGAATGCAACCTGAGTCTTTTCATCCAAAGAATAGAAATCAACTATCTTATATGTTTCTAGAAGAGTGTTGTAGACCTGTTTAAAGGAACCCAACACTTTGGTCTCTTGGATAGCTTCAGACTCATTCAGTTTATTCTTATAGATGTCATTAAATTTTCTCATAATAGAGTTATTTTATTTTATATATTCATGTTGTTTTTTCACCAGTTTATAAAAATAATCAATTAATTATAGATTGTTTCACGGCGCATAATTTTCTGATATATTCATTACCAAAAGTAAGTCTATTACCATAACAAATAAAAGAGTTATAAACCTCTATTGGGCATCCTTCTAAAGAACTTAATAGATTATTTGCACAATTAAAATCACCCGTTGTATATTTAGGGCATCCTCTAAGTGAAGTTAATAAATTATGTTTACATGAAAAATATCCATTTAATATACGATTAAATTTTATATAATCAGGAAACTCTGTTAAATTTTTGTAATTTAAATTAACTTCATTTTTATGTACATCTATGCTATAATCATCATTTATCACATAATTCTCAACACCCATCTCATCCAACTAGTCTTTAATGATCTGTGTTTTTCCTATACCCATGGAGGATAAGGGATTTTTATTAACTCTCTCAAAGTTCATCTCATTGAGGCTCTCAAAAACTAATTTTTTCAATGTTATTGATTTTTATTTATATATCAAAATCATAACAATTGTTTATATCTTTTGTAAGGAAAACCACGATCCTTGTAGATCTGTTGGCGCGCCTTGGCATGTCTAAGTAAATAATTTATCTTCTGATACTTATTTGTCCCATACTCAAAATTGTCGATGAAATCTATGACATTGACCTTCTCTTTGCCCTCCATCAACCGCATGCCTCTGCCCAACATTTGGCGTATTATATTTTCACTCTTGTGGCTCTCAATTATGAATAGTGAAAACACATTTGATATATCGATCCCTTCCCCGAAGGTTCCTACTGATGCAACAATGATCACATCATTGTTCTTTTCCATCTGTTCCTTATAATAGTCTCTGTTCTTGTTATCTGTCGACCCATCTATATAATATATGGTTTTCTCTGAGTTTTCTCTCAACCAGTTGTACACCTTCCTACCATATTCATTTTTGATGTCTGAAAATAGGACCAACGAGTTCTTTGATGCTTTGTTTATGGTCTCACATACATATTTTAAACGTTTATCATTATCTCTGACTATATCTTTCTCCAGATTAAGCAGTTTGACTCCATCCTTCTCATCCGCCGAAACATTTCTTAAGTCATAGAGCTTCTTCTTCATGCCAACATCAAGATAATCCAATTCTATTCCTATGATATTTATCGGTGTTGCTTTTCCAGAAGATATCAGATCACATGATTTTATCTCATACACACATGGCCCAAGGTATGATTGTATGGTGAATGAGTTTAATGAACCCTCCTTTGGGAGTGTGCCTGTTAAACCCAATTTATACTTTGCATTTTGACAATTCACAAGTATTTTCTTAATTGAGTTATTTGCAGCATGATGCGTTTCATCAACTATCACCATATCAAAATCTCGGAAAAAAATTAGATCCTTTTTTGTTAGAGATTGATACGTACCAAATGTGATGTTTGTTGGTTTTACATCCTTGTCCTTTTTTGCTCCACTATATACGCAGACAGATTTCCAATTTGGTTTCTTGTTACACCTATCTTCATACTCATAGAATTTTTCCTCAGGTTGAGACACCAGGTTGATGTTAGGCGCTATGTATAAAAGTTTCTTAATGGTACCTCTACTAAACAGATACTTGAATATCATGAACGCCACGAGTGTCTTGCCACCAGATGTGGCGATCTCACTTGTGCACTTTCTATACTTCAATAATCTTATGCAAGCTTCTATCTGATAGTCTCTTGGTGTTAAATCCTCAGCTTCCTCAAAGTATGTGTTGACCCACTCTGTGAAACTTACATCATCAAAATCCTTATCATACAGATCCTCTATCCCATCTATATCAAGCGAGAAATGAAACTCCTTACATAGCTTCTGGACCTCGCGCCAGAGAGAAATCGGCACACGACTAAATTTACTATCAAAGAATGATATTTTGCCATCCCAATATGGGACCTTTCTTTTTATAATGTAATAGTTATCAACAAGTTTAGTGAATGAGTAGACCAACTGATCATACTCTAAAGAGGTACAATCTGTCAATATCAAAAAGTTCTTTGATGCATCCACTCTAAATTTCATCTCTTAACGTATAATTTTAAATTTTGATAATCTATGATGGCATTGTTATCATTCAAGAAATCAGATCCCATTATGCCAATTATATCTATGTTGTCTTCATTGAAGTATCTTGTTACATCTTCCAAGTCTGCACCCAACATTGAAATAAAGAAATCATCTATCTTATAATCATAGATAACGTAGATATCTTGGACCCCACCTATGCCTATATAATTTATCTTTTCTGATTTGATGTAACCAAACCCATATTTGTTACACTTGTTTATGTTTAACAGTGATCTGCTAGCACCGGTATCTATCAGCAAAAGACATGTCTTATCATTTAATGTGACGTTCACAAACAACATACGTTGCATACATATGATGTCTATCTGTTTCATGTCTTTCACGTAGATGTTGCTTGTCCTGGTGTAGGGTACACAAGAAACAGATAACATAAAAATCAAGATAACAATAATATGACGAGTCTTGATTAACATGCCTATTTCCCCCTGTTTATGTCCTCTATCTTTATCCTTGCTTGTATGCCGTATATCATATTATCTATAGTTTTGACTGTGCTCTCCATTGATTTTGCATGAACGTTAAGCAGTTCCCTCTTCTCAACGAGATCTTCAAGATCCACTAAGATCCTGTTGCTCTTCGTTGACTCGTTGGGATATCTTACCTTTGAGTTCAATGTGTAGTGAGCCCAGCGTTCATCGTACTTGTTTCTATATTTCTTATTTAACCCCACCAACAATGACAACAGATAGTGATAGTACTCAGATGCCTTCTGCCTCTCTGTGTATATCTCAGCCAATAGGTTTGTTAGATCAAAGACTTTTTTCAAAGAGAGCGACATCTCTTTGACCTTGTTCTTCCATTCCTGACGTTCCCTGAAGAACCTATCTTCCAGAGACTCCTTCTCCGGAACATCTGGGTTTATGTTAAAAAAGTCCTGGGACTGGTTTTCCATCGTTCTTCTTTTTGAATAGGTGTATAGTAGTTATACTGATCTTTTTCTTGATAGTTTTAAAATCAAAGCTAAAAAAACTACCATCATCAATGTCTATGTTGAACTTATGATCGATGCTTGTGGAAATCTTATTGTGTTTCATATAGTTTATATATTAGTGATTTTAGTGTAACCAACACCACCAACCATAGAGGTTGGACAGTGTGAAAGCGATCCATAATATGAACTGAGACCACTCCCTCTTCTTATAGGCCCAGAAGATCCAGAACACATTAGCTATGCACCATATTGGCCAACAATAGATGATGTGTTGGGCGTTGAGGATGACACCAGATAGTGAAAGGATAGAGGCAACCCAGGATAACAATTTAAGGTTAGTTTTCATATATCTTCAAATAATTCTTGTTTATAAATTCTTTTATATAATTTTTATTTTTTATGATATTTTTCACTACAGTTTCTTTATCTATGTTTATTTTATTATTATCAATGAAATCTCTTAATGTCTCTTCATCTTCAACACTTAGAACACAATATTTCTTCAATAAACTTATATAGTCTTCACTCTTAAATAATTTGTTGTTCTGAAACTTGGATATCTCAGTATTAAATTTAGGTGGTGTCTTTATGAACTTGCTCTTTGCAAAGACCTCTTTCCTAAAGAGTTTAATATTAGTTATTTTTTTATTAGATATCTGATTCATGATATGAAGCAAAGTGTTCATCCTTCCTATTATGTGTTCAGTACATTCTCCACCTTTAAAATCAGGCAAGAGGTTATAATCTTTGACATTGGCTATGACATAGAGATCGTTGTGTTTCCCATCAATCTCTCCACATAGAATTTCAAGGTGTTTCTCATCACTCTCATATAAAGAAATTATCTTGTTCATGTAATGAAGGCAGTCATTAAAAAAACTACGTAGCTTATCTTTGGTTATCTTGATATTTATATTCTTAAACTCTAAAATCTCATCTCCAAAATCATTTACAATCTTAACAACATAATACCATTCTTTATCCAGTATGTTAAGGTATTTATTGTAATATTTTTTATCATTAAGATCTATGTATTTAAAATATTCATCATTGTATTTTTCAAACTGCTTATTTATTTCTTTTACACCATTTAATAAAGTAACATTAAAAGTCTTACCGTCTTCATCTATCCATTTCATTGAAGTTATACGTATCAATCTAATGTTACGTAATTGTTCATACTCATAAACCAAATTTTCTATAGACAATTTTTGTTTTTTCATAATGATAATTTTTAAGTTAGTACTCACATTTGAACATAATTATACAATTGATGAAATTTGTTTCACTTTCATCTTATTAAAAATCAATATATTACTTATTTAAATATCTATAGCATCCAATGGGTCATCGCTGAAGTAATGATCCAAATTTGGAACATTGATGTTGTTCTGTTTCATCCAGATCATCAAATCATTGAGATCAAATTTTTTTCGTGGGGGTAGTCCATATTCCTTCTTGATCTTGCCCCAAAGAAACACACTATTTCCTTTATTTATTTCCTCAAATGTGTGTTTTCTTCCAGTGATATCATCATCAAAGAAAAACTTCAGTTCGATATCAAATGGTATGCTCTTGTTCGCGCCCGTGTTTGATATTGCGTTAGAAAATAAGAAACTATCAAGTGGTCCTTCAAAACACGTGACACTTTTATTGAAACCTATCAAACATATGTTGAATATTTCAGACAATGAGTCTATCTCCTCGGGCACCACCCCACTGTTTCCCATCAGTTCATACAACTTGCTCAATTTGTAGGTCAAATATTTATTATCCCCCTTAAACATCCTACGTTGTGTGCCCAAGACTCTTCCGGTCTTTGTTAGGTTCAACACCAATAGATAATCTTTTTTGGGGTTGTATAAGAACTTGTTTGACTTGTACTGGAGTCTATCTATGAGATAACCATATATCTGGCTCTCTTTGACCTCAACCAACCCAAAGCATCTCTTTAGGTCCTCTCTGTCTATCGCATACCTCTCTATGTTATCAACATCCAAGAATATGGACAGATCATACTTCTGGTTCTGCTCATGACTAAAATCAACAAGGTTGTTCGATATGTAGTTTATGACACCGAGGTTGAGTTCCACCCTGAAGTCCTTGAAAAACTGATCTATCCTTTTGAACTCATTACAGTTATGACACTTGAAATAGTTCTTGAATTTGCCAGCTAGGATGAAGTTCCCACGTTTTTTAAAGTTACTGTGCGCACTGTCCCCACATACGGGACAACAGAAATTTAGTCTATCAACATACTTAAGTATCTTTTGCTTCTGATAGTTTCCAGAGAATCTTCTCTCCAATATGGGCTGTAACAGGGTGATCAAGGTGTCCCTATATTCATCAAAGCTTATGGATCTATCAATTGAATCAAAGAGGGAAGAGTCAAAGCTCAGACCCTCTTTGATGTCTATTTCCTGCAACATGTTTTAATCCTAAAGATTAGCGAGAGCGTCGTCTAAATCACCGCTCAATCCCACATCATCAAGGTTGGGAAGCGAGGGTAGTTCAAAATCCTCGCCCAAAGATGAGCTTGTGCCGCTGGTCAATTCATCCAATGAGATATCGGTGACGCTTATGTTAGATTGTGGCGCCTTGCCAGTCTTTGCGCCTGTTGGCGTTGATTGTTTGGACTGGTTAATCACAGATGAATAGTTGCTACTAACATTGGATTGACCGGTCACAGCATTTATGACGTGATTGACATAGTCAAAGATCTCCTGATCCCATTCCTTATAACCATATTTCTTAAGGTCTGGGGTGTTGGTCTTTAGATATTCAAGGACCATCTTCTTATCAGTCTTGTTGTTTATCTGCACCAGTTTTCCCTGTTCGTTTGGAATGCATAGGGTGATGACCTTGTCTATGAACTTTGATTGGTCATAGTTGTTAAAGCCTGCAACCTTTATGATCTTTAATTGGAAAAGCTTTCCGTTTAACAGATCGAATGGGTTGTGTGGGTCGCCAATGACTGGTTTTAGTTCGCTCATGATCTTTTCATGGATCTTCTGACCAAACCTCCACACCAAAAGTTTACCTTCCAACTCTTTGTTGTTTTCATCCTTGATGACTTGTATCACACAGGCAAAGTTATGACGACGGCTAAACACATCAGCTTGTTTTTGCATCGTAACAGACTCATTCTTCTTTAACTTGAAGTACATGTCCTGTAACGGCGATGGTTTGCCAATTGTCGATGGACAATCAACAAAGCGACCACGTTGTGTCACCGGATCAACCAACCAACACACCCACTTTTCAGTGATGGAATGGTTAGGGTCCTCCCACCAGGTCACAAAACGTATGATACTATCATAGATCTTGTTCTTACCCTTGTCGGCACTCGGTGAGTACTCATTCAGATTTTGGTTTGATTCCCCTGTGCTTATCTTGGGGTTAAATAGTGCATCTAAATCTTCACTTGAACCTAAACTTGTTACATTTTTTTCGTTTGCCATTTTTTGTTTCTCCTTTTAGATTTATTATTATTTTTATTAGTTTGTAAGAAAACTTATGAGGCGCCTCTTAGTAATTCTTATTCTAATTATATATCAACAAAAATCTAAAAAGATTTGACAAAATGTGTTAAATTTATGTTAAAAACATTATAAAATAAAAAGCCCAGATTTCTCTGAGCTTTTAAAAATATCCTTACATTAACATGATATGTGATCACTTTAACATTTCCAACCCCTGTCTATATCATCTGAGAAGTTTAACCTACTAAACTCTCTCCTATCTACAAGCTTTATCAACGCATCATTCAATGTGACAACAAAGCCCTCATGCATGGTTCTTTTGATGGTTCCATCCTTCATCTTGATGAATGTCTCAAACACGGTCACATTCTCATTGAGTTTATCAAGAAAAATCTTCTTCAACCTGACTATGTTCTTTGAGACATTCATCATGAATCTTATGATGTCTCTATTCAAATTTATCAGAGTGATCAGTTCCACCCATTCGTCCAGTGTCTTGTTCTTTCCATTCTCAGTCTTCTTTGAATAGTAATCTTTAAAGTATCTATCATGCATAAACTCATAGAAATCTTCAAGAATGAACTCATCAATATTTTCCTTGATTATATGGTTCTGATAGAGAGCCAATAGTTTGACCAACAATTTGTTTTTAACAATGAATACATATTCTTCACTACTCTTCAAAAAATCGGTGCACTCCAATAACTCTTCAAATAGATAATTGATGTGGTTGGTTTCATTCACTGTAAAATTGTGATCTAGGATCTCTATGGTTGGGTCCAGGCTCAATATATTATTATGTACCGCAGGAACATGCTTCTTGCTATGACTCATATGTAGATCATCAAAAGAATTCCCTTCATACTTGGTATGAAACACTACATCGATATCCTTACTATCACCATACTCTCTTAGAAAAACATCCTTTTCTAAAGCATATATGATGATGTTCGGTTGAAAGGTCACATATGTCTTATCATCAATCAACACCTCACATAGACCCTTATCATCAAACAAGAAATCCCCTTGCCATATCTCTCCCTGTGGTATATTTAACGCTGGCACATTCCGTAACAACAGCTTTAACTTATGACACATGTCTGGTTTGTCACCAAACACATAGTCTATATCCTCATCAGTGAAACACGTGATGGGTCTCTTGTTTAACATCGACTTTGTCGAGACCGCAAGGGGCAACGGAAAATCAGGACCAAAGTCACTAAAGCATGTGACTGCTGGAGAGCCGTCCATCTTTATAGATAATTTCATACCATCACAGATCTTACCATTATCAATGGACCGGAGAAGCAACTTGAATGTCTCATATGGATGTGTCAAAAATTCACCCTCATGTAAAAAGATAAGGTCCTCAATGTGATCAATATGCACGTTTAACTTCTTCATCTTATCGAATATCCTTTTACGGTTTTCCATCTCCAATAATCATCAAAATCTATGAGCCTATCCAACCCAGCTTCATTGTCCTGTGCATTTCCTTGGGAATAGACATAGGCCTCTTTGATTATGGGTTTGAGTTCCTGTGACTCTGAAAGAAGTCTCTTTAAGAAATCAAGCTTATATGTCTTTTCTTTAGAATCTACTTCTTCATTTATTTCTTTAAACTGTTTAAGAAATTCGTCCTCTGATATAACAATGTAATTATTCATCTTTTATTTTTTAGTGTAACCATTTCTCTTAAGATATACCATTTGTATAAGATATATAGATATCTATCTAATCTTCCTTTCTCAAAATCTTTCCTACCCATGTATAAAAGAATGGTCCACAAACGATATGCAAAAAATGATTTTAATTTTTTCTTCATATATTTATTTTTAATCTGTTACACATTCTTTTAAGATGTACCATATCTTCAACACCTTGTTCTCATCCATCCCAATGTAGTTTGTTTTAAAGTTGGTGATATCATCATCCAACACATCCTGTCTCAACACACTGGCTGATATATATTTGCCATTCTTATCATCAGTCCTTCCAACATAGACCATTGGACATATATCTATCGGCAACACGGTGAACCCTACACCATCTGGTACCTTATCATGATACTTTCCACCCTCCTGGTGTTGCTTACAGAAACGATCAACCCTCTCATAATCATCGTCCTTATCTGAGGATGCCAATGCATAGGTGCTTGGGTCTGCAGTCTCAACGTACTTGAAGGCTGTTAGAACTGGGGATGGATATATGACTCTCTCTATGGATATCCTATCGTTATCTCCCAACAGCATGGTTGCTATCCTGGATGAGACTTCTTGGGTCACACCATTCCTGACTCCTGGCCCTATGAGAAGCTTCACACACTTAACATCTGGTTGAGCAAGGTACTGATTAATCAGTTGGATGTGTCCAGACGTTAATGGTTTGAATGAACCAGGAAAAAGAACTATGATATCATTATTATTCATCTTTTATCTTTCTTTCTTAAGTCATATACATCGATCACTCCATTGTATTTAAGCAAGTCACTTAATGGGTATTTTATTATGTTTTTATACTCTTGGTTAACATCATGCACAACCCTACAGTTCACATCTATTATGATTGCATGGGTTTTGTTTGAACCATCACCAAAATTAAAATTTTTTGGAGAAAGTACACTACCATAAAAATACCCATTGATACCTTTGGCCTTCTTTAAATTGGTTATGCTTAGTATGTTTGGTCTGTGAAACCTCTCTTCTTTGAAACAACAAGACGTTGGGTTCAAAAGCCTGTTGTAGTTCTTGTTATGAAACATCCCGTGATATCTATAACCCTTCTTGTTCAAAAACTTAACAAATTCAGTAAACCATCTATCTTTAAACTCCAAAAAGTGAGGCACATCATCAAGTGACAATTCTAACAAACTTGCGATGACAGCTTGCATACAGTTTCCATGATTTGGATCAACTATTGTTTGATAAACACGCGTCATCTTTCATAATTTATTTCTGCTAATTTGATATTTTCATCTATCCCATCACAATAATCACCAACCTGATAATTTTTAATAGTATCGATAGCTTCTTTATATTTTGATAGTTTTAAACAAAAGTACCCTTCTGGATATCTGGCCAAATATCTACATGTCATTGTATTTTTTTCTCCATTATCACCAACTTTGCAAAATTTATGTATAATTTGAGATTTCCCTATCCCTAAAGAACCAAATGGATCACTGTGTTTTTTAAAATTAATCATGGAGTAAATTATGATGTCATCTTTCATCTATTATATTCATGGGTGTTAAATCTATGTTCTCATCTATGCCATCACAATAGTCACCTTTAAGTTCATAACTACCATGATTGGCGTAGTGTAAAAATTCTGCATGTTTTTCATTATTACATATTTTTAAACAAAAATAACCCTGTTTATTTCTATTCAACCATTTACAAGTAGTTATTTCTTGTCTACCATCTTTGCCAACCTTGCATATATCACTTAGTATATGATCTTTCCCTATCCCCAAGGAACCAAATGGATCACTGTGTTTTTTAAAATTAATCATGGAGTAAATATAAACAACAAAAGTTCAGATTTTCACCTGAACTTGTTAAATTGTCGTTAAATTTTCATGTTTATCTAAAACTGATTAAAATACTCATTTTTCATCACATCCAAATCTATGTCTCCATCATATCCATCTATCCTTCCCTTTTCAGTGAACTGCCAAATTTTCCACTCACTCCACCCACTTGGAAGCGTTGGTGTATAGTGTTCTGGATCATTTAAATATGAGGCCAACCACAGTGGATAATCACCAAATATGTGATCAGTGTTATCATCAATGAAACTACGATATGAATAGATTATGATGTCATGGCCATTCTTTTTCATCTCAGTGATGAATGTGTTGATGAACCTATCCATGTGATCCATTTTATTGTCCCATATATTATTATTGGAATATGCTTCTACATCTAACACAATTGGAAAATCACACTTTGGGAGTATCTTAAGATGATTTAACACATTTGTGATCTCTTGCTTAGCATCATCCTCGGGTATGTTCACGTTTCCCGGTTGCGCGAAATGATAATACCCAGTTTTGACACCCTGTTTCTGAGCCTCCAATATCCTAGCTTTGAGGTTATATACATCATCCTCACTGTAGTTTGTTCCCTCTGTGATCTTGATGAATGCAAACCTTATGCCTGCCGCATATACTTTGTTCCACGTAATATTTTTTTGGTACTTGGAACAATCCAGTCCGAGAACACACCCGAGTTCATTCAATCGTTTTGTTGAAATAGTTGAAACCATATTTTAATTTTTTTTAATTTTTACAATCTACCAATGTATCATTCTTAAACAAGCATTCTTCCTTAACCCTGCTCTTCCAATAGTAAAACCAGGCGCCATTTTTCTTTCCATTGGTATATGATCCACTTATCAAAAGATAACCATCTATGTCCCAATAGAAGTATTTTCCGTCCAACACTTTGTTTTTAAACGTAAACATTTCCATCTTCTTGCCATTGGCATAGTGTGAAATCTTGAACGAAAAATTTTGGGAACAACAACTCATCGAAATGAATAACAGGAATGTAACTAATAGGATTTTCACTTTATCCTATATATCTCCTACTTCATTCGAGAAACTTCCTTACATGCAAGCTTTCCTAGTTTTGATAACTGATAACCATCTTCTGTCTTCTCAACGAGTCCCAACTGTAAAAATATGTACATCGAACTTCCTGCTGCTTCCTTGGCATCCTCGATCGCATCAAGCACCTGAGTGTCTGTCAGGACCGGTGTGGCTTTGGTCTCTATCTTCTTGAGTATCCTTGCCTTTATTGAAGAATACAGTAACTCCTTTGTCATCATAGGCATCGTAAGATACTTATCAAATTCTCCAGCTTGTATCTTTTCATACATCTTGGCCAGAAACACGTTTTGGTTGGACCCCATATTATTATATTGTTAAATTGTTAAATTTTTATTTATATATCGTGATAAATGATGAAATCTGACATTTTTGTGACATTTAACATGATTTTAACATTCATCGGAAATTTTAACACACCTTTAACATGAGATGTGAAACTTTTCACTTTGCGTTCATATAATTAAGTACTTAAGGCTCAGCGATAAAATACTATAGGATCTAGATAGAAAGAAAACATTTTAATATCAAACACGCGTCAAGATGTCTGACATGTCTATGCCCAAAAAACCCTGAATGTTTTCAAGGTGACACCTGTTAAACATCTCATTCCACCCACTCGAGTTGTTTGTTTTCACCATGAAGTCTTCATCCTCTATGTGTTGTCTGTGTTTATATTCTCTTATGTCCACGGTTCCTTCAGAATCTATATATCTTTTCTTGAAGTGTATGACCACGTGTGTTGGAGCTTTGATGTTTCCCTCTCCTTTTTTTAACACCTCTTCATTGTTGAGAAACTTGTCCTCATTGTACGATTTGTAACAGAAGATGAATTTTGCCTTTTCATCCTTCAGACGATCATTCTTCTTTAACCATCTATACATGGCCAGTGCTGAAATCCCACATCCACCACAATTGATGTTTGGGATGCTGTTTAGAAATTGTTGTACATCTTTTAATCTTTTCATGTGATATCACATCTTAGGGTGTCATGAATGTTTGTATAGCTTATTTCTCAATTGGTTAAAGCATGTGTCACCCCATGTTCTCTCTGCTCTTATGCATCTTTTTTCATGAGGATGATTCACGTGGATATTGTCTAGGGTCTTGCCCATCTTTATGAGATCGTGATGTAGACTCACATATTCATCTGGGTCCAGTTTGAAGTGTTTATATTCATGTATCATCGTGGTGCACAACTCTCTCATGGATGTATTAGACCCACCAAAGATGATGATTGTGTTTGTCTTGTCATTATACCATCCACGAAGCCCATCCTCATAGTTCTTATCACTCATACCTGAGCTCTTGCAGAACCTCATCTTTGGAAAGGAAGTCTGGTGTTTTGACTTTCCAAATTTCTTTGTGCACCAATCTAATATGACCAACGCTTTATTTCTATCGATTTGAGCTTTCATGATGTAAATATAATCATTTTTTGTGAAAATGAAAAATAAATACGTTAATTATTTAAAAATAAATATGATTTATTGTGAATCAACTATTTATTCATTTCATATGTGCGTGATTTGCACTTAAATGAAAGACGATTGTGTGCTGATCTTGTTATCTTTGAACCCTTCACATCTCCAACTGCCACAAGTACATAACCCTCAATAAGTTGTTTTGGGTTGTTTCCAAACACGGTGTGCGTCTTATCCACCACATTGAACAGTTCATCAGGTGTCTCAGGAAGCGTAAAGCTATTATCGATGATGGGAACCATATCTAGACCCATCTCATTCATCATGATCATGAAATCATTATATTCGATGTACTTTTGTTTATCGATGTCAAATGCATTATAGAACCTGACGGTGTTCCCTTTTAGTTTATAGATGTTTCCTTGCACGCCTTCACCGACTATCTCACCCTGAAGACAGAAGTTACCAATGTGGTGCTCTTCTGAATGTTTTTTCATCTTGTTCTCAATGTCTAGAGCTCTTGCAACTCTCCATATCTTGTTATTCTCACTATCTTTAAGGTTCAACTTACGAGAACAACACCCAAACTCACCTTTCTTGAGATAGAATGTGACAGATGCTCCCTCCAACTTCTCTGACACAACATACATGAACTTCTTCAATTCATTCCATATGTCATTCAAGTTTTCTAGGCGTTCCTCGTCGCTGACCAAGATATTAATGTTCTGAAGTTCTCCCTTTGTGTCACCGCTCAGTGAAGATGTTTCAGGTTCAACATATTGTGTGACACCAAGGATATCAGTCACATCCATTCCCTCAAAGGTTATCAACAGGTTTTCTTCTATGAGTCTCTGTGTATGAATCGGGAGTATGGATAGAGGAAAACATATGCCCTGTGATATCTGACCAAATATGACTTTCGTCTTTATCCTAAACTTCGAAGCTCTAAGGAACTCAAACTGAGGAATGATGTTTAGCTTGGATATATCTTCCATCTTCTGTTTGATGACATCCTTCTCTTCCTGTGTCTTGGCTTTGGATAGTTGTTTATGAAGCTCATTCCATTCGATCTGTCTGTCCTCTGGAAGACCATCGTAGAGAACGGAGTCGACCTCAATGTAGATACAAAGATCGCCGGGTTTAAAGTCTCCCTTCTTTGTCACCACATGCCACCCACGTATGGTGGAGAGCTCAATGTTTTCAGCACCCTCGATTGGGTTCACTTCTAGAACCTTGGCGATGGTTGCCAATTTTCTAACATCTGCAGTTTCATTTATGTTTGTGATTTCATCCATGATGGTGAAGTTTGGTGTTAATCACTCACTAAAGTAATGAATGTAAAAAATCCAAAAATCGCAAACACAACCCTTGAGAACCCATTCCAATGTTGTGGATTGGTGCCCCAGTTACAGAAACTAAGGAACGCAAAACAAAGGATCATCACTGTGATAAATATCATCCCTTTCATCAATACATTTTTTAAATTTTTCATGATTGTTTATTTTAAAATTGTTACTGTTTTGTTTACCTTTGTATATAATCTGTCATCTACATTCACCCATACGTAGGGGTCATTGGGGTTTTCATGCCATTGATATGCTGAGTAAAAACAAAAGTTTTTTCGAAGCAGGTTTGATCTATGGGAAGCATGAAAACCATCATTCCCAAACCACGATGGATATTCTATGTTATAATCCACGTGTTCAAGTTTCATTGTGTTTCTGTATCCTCTTGATACCCATTCTTCTATACATAGGTTATGATATAACTTGAGTGTGTTTTCATACCCTTCCACATGTTCACAATTGGATGGTTGATGTATCCTTTGTAAGATTTACCAGATTTCGTAGGTTTGCCACGTAGTATGTTTAAGATTTGCAAAGCTTCAACGCGTTGTTTACCCAAACGTTTGTAGTCCAAACACTGTACCGATTTTTGTAGATCTGGATAGGGTAGAAAAGTTTGCATGTTATTTTAAAAATTAAACATTATTTCATTTAGATGTTTTAGACTGTTCTCTCTATTTGTCCAATTAAATTTTTTATTTAAAGCATCTTTGTATAGTTTCTTTATCACATTGCCTATGTCAATCCCGTTGATACCTGGTTTTATCTTGATGACATCATCTCCATTCACAGGTATGTCTCCCATCTTCACGGGTATGATACCATCTTTCATTAACTTTACAACCTCTTTGACCTCATCTGTGAGTATGACACAGTCTTTTATCAAAGGTGACATACCTAACAAACAAAATACATTATAATCAAATTTAGATCTATCATCTCTATACGTATATTTAAAATTTTCTAATGCTTCTAGACCCTTCTTAACAAGATAGTTTCCCTTGAGTGTTGTACCATAAAAGATGCTTGGCCGGGTATCACTATATGATCCAAGGATGTGATAGAAAGATAACCTATCTAAATTAACATAAACCTGTTTAAAAAGTTTGCTGATATCTATCTCATTGTTCAACAAGATAACATCTAACCCAGTTTCATGTATGAGTTTTAAGGCTAATAGTGTATCACCCCCATTGTTCAGTATCTTTTCAAACTCTTCCAATATCCTTTCACCGGAGATGTTCTTCACTAGATGTGCACAAGATCTTATCATAATCATTGTGTTCTCTTCTATGGTGAAATTGAACCTACAAGAGAATTGTATGCCTCGTAAGATCCTAAGAGCATCTTCAGTGAATGCATCAATGTCTGTTGCTCTAAGTATTTTATTCTCTATGTCATTCTTACCATAAAATGGGTCCAATAACTCATTTGTCTGAGTGTTGATGGCCATAGAGTTTATAGTGAAATCTCTGCGTTTCAAATCTTCCAATATGCTTACGTTCTCTGTGATGACTTCAAACCCCTTATGTGAGTCACCAATCTTTCTGTCTTTTCTTGGCACAGATATATCAAAGTGATCACCAATAAAATCAAATGGTTTGAACTTTATGACTGAGAAGGACTCACCAACAACATCAACGAACCCAAAGTCCTTCAATTCATTGGTTATGTCACCTATCGTTGGACCATCAATGACTATGTCAATGTCTTTGATCTGTTTGTTTAGAAATGAATCTCTAACACATCCACCAACGATGTAGACCCTGGATGTTCTCTGAAGAGACTGTACCCAAGGTTCACCATTTAAAAACTCTATGATCCGGTTTGGTTGTGTAGATTGTAACATTATTTATCTAATTTAAAATTTTCAAACTGATGTAATAGATCAATGACAGTCTTTGATCAATGGTCTCTTGCCTATACCTAAGGCATCCAATGGGTGGTTATTTTTTCTTTCAAAGTTCATATAGTGTTTAATTACATATCAAAAAATGAACCCTATTTTAAATGTAACTTTTTCGCCCTTATCATATCCAACCCCAACATTAAAGTGTTTGTCCAACATGACCCAAATCTCTAAACCAATGTTTATGTCCCCTTCAACTCTTCGTGTTACATAATAGTCTCCATACCTATTTTGATACTCGATATTGTCTATGTAACCGATTTTTCCAACGATCATTATTTTCTGGCCATAGGTTTCATATAGTTTTTTTAGTGTGAACCCAAACAATAGATTATATGAGTTGTTGTATGTTCCTTCCTTAACAACATCCTTGGGAAATTTGCTCCATGAGATGTTATCATATCTTTTTCCTGTGGTCTCATTTAGGCCCCCAAAGGAAAGGTCCAACCCAAAGACAACACTGTCTTTATTGATACTGTAAATGTCAAAGATGGCCTGGTTCTTGGCACTATAGCCAATGGATATTCCACCCTGAGCAAAACTCAACACGTTCATGATGAGTATTAAGAATAAAATAGTTGTGATTTTTTTCATGATTTTAAAATTTAAAATGTTTGGTAAATATAAACAAAATATTTGAGATAATCACCTATTTAAGTCAAAATTTTCGAACTGATGTAACAAGTCTATGACTACTTTTATCTTTTTTCTTGCTAACTTTTCATTATTATCAAAGAGTTTATTTATTTGTTCATCATCAGGATATTCATCCAATACATTCATCAGTTCGAAATGTGCACATATTGGGCCAATCTTGTTTCTTAGATCTGCAACCAGTTCAGATAACTTAGTGTGTTGTTTGATAGATTTCATTTTAATACATTTATCATAAAGTCATTATCACTGTAGTTGTAACGAATGATGCAAAAACATCTGCCACCAAAAACGCCGGCACAAGATGTCTTATATCTGACGACCAAGAAATAGGGTCCCAAGATCCTGATGTTATTGAACACGCAAGGTAAATTAATATTGTAAAGAAGATGAATATTTTAAAATATGTTTTCATGCTTTTTTAATTTAAAATTTATAAATTAAACAAAATCCTTTAATATTAGATTTATATAGTATTCCTATGTTTAATTTTTGTTTATATTCTATTCCTTTTCCAATTCCTATACTAGTAAGAATTATTCCGGGTATAGTCATTGTACAACCTACCCCAATAAAAACCAAACCCTCTGTTATTTGTTGATGTCCTTTTATAATTAAATTTGTGTCTGTGGATTTCATATGTTCTATACCCTTAATAGTTAAAAATGATCCCGTACCTAAACCATACAATCCTAACATACCAATAAAAATACCTGTATTTTCTAATTTTTTATAAGATTCAATTTTTTGTTGATATATTGATTTTGTTTGACTTGATAATTGACCAAAAATTAATGATGATATCATAGACATCATTAATAAAATTGTTAATTTTTTCATATTTTAAATTTTTAAGTTAATATTTTACAATGTTTTCTTCCAAATGGTGTCCCTTTATCTCAACACCATTTGGTTTTACGGGTGGTTCCATACCTTCACTTCTGTACAGTTTTTCACTTCTTTCATGACTGTATATCTTTAAATTCTTCATATGTCACTATCTTGACTCCTTTCTTCTCTGCATTCTTCATCTTGCTTGTCATAGAACCAAGATCATTTGTGATAAGATAGTCACACTTTGGGTCTGTAACTGCTACCTCTTCTACATTGTCAAAACTTGAGATAAAGTCACTCTTGGTGTCCCAGTTTGGTTTCGGGCTCCCAGTCATACAAATTTTAATTGTTGTTTTCATATCATCATCCTTTCTTTTTATTGGTTTATCGATCTTTATGTTTAATCTTTCTAACTCATCAATGCACTCCATCACACGTTCCTTTATCTCTTCTCTCTTAAAAAACCCAACCCATGACTTCTCATGCCCCTTGAAGTCGGGATCATCATCGTAGTATAGTTTGGCCACCTGTTCAGAGAGTCTATGACCAACATTTTCGTATCCAAATAACTGAATGACCTGTGAGACTGATAGAGATCTGATGTTCTTGAATGAAGCTATGAATTTCTCAAGTGAGCGAGAACCCTCCTTGAAGCCATATTGTTCTACAAGCTTCTTGGGGTCAGACGCTACTGTCAGTATGAAGATTATGACTTCGTATAAGTCATAGAAATCATAAGAAAACCTACGTAGTGTCTCTTCACCAACATCTTTAAGATCTATGGCCTTAGCAGAAGTATGAAGCTTCTTGAGTATCTTTCCTGGGCACCTATCATTAAAACATATCAAGTGTATGTTTTCTGATGATATGACAGCGTTATGACAATCTGGACAAACTTTTGGTATGTCTAACACATCTGTTTCTGTTATGATTTTTCGGATATTTGGTATGATGTCACCACTTTTCGCCATGCTAACAATGGATCCTTTTCCAATCTTATTTTTGATGATGTATCCTGCGTTATATCCACTCACTCTCTTTACTGTGGTGCCTGCTAATTGTATGGGTTTTACCAAGATTGTTGGCACAATTTCACCAGTCTTTCCAACGTTCCACTCTATACCTGTGACCTCTGTCACAGCTTCTTCAGGCACAAATTTTATAGCAATGCTACCCTCTGGGTCATGATCATTGACTCCTAATATATTCTTGTATCCACTAGGAAAATCAAAGACGATACCATCAAGTTGATATTTGAATGTTTTCCTTATATTT
>Ga0182011_10001721_pt1 | contig 19004 bp, 12 predicted proteins | sample 711E1DmetaG_FD_120481 | JGI IMG/M metagenome (GOLD analysis project Ga0182011, IMG submission 120481) | Permafrost microbial communities from Stordalen Mire, Sweden - 711E1D metaG | ecosystem: Environmental > Terrestrial > Soil > Wetlands > Permafrost | place: Sweden: Stordalen | collected... | reverse complement strand
GCAACGTGTGGGAATGATACAAAGGACTCGCCTCACCCTTGTTATGCGGCTTCCAGGCCAGCGCCCCGGCGGCACACTCATGCCTCAGGAGTGCAGATGCGGCACCGCAGCACCATCGACCGTAGCACAAGCGCCCATGCGCCGCAATCGTCCGCAGCTCTAACCGAATGGCGCAACCCATGCGAGGCACTTCAGTTGCCAGGCTGCTGGCCGCGCGCCACCAAACCGGGACTAAGAAGCCCACCGGTACGCTATGCGATGCGGCGGTGGCCCATGGCCGCGTCTCGCACCGCACCGGCGACCAGAGTCCGCTGCAGCGAGTCGAGACGGGGCAGTAAGACAGCAATCTCGGCCAGGAAGGGGTCGGAGAGAATCTCCGCTGCTTCCTCGTCGCGGCGGCTGCGGGAGTCCCGGACCAGTTTGCGCACGTCCACCTCGAGGGCCATGGCCAACCGCTCCAGCGAACGCAGCGTGGGGATCGCCTTGCCGTTTTCGATCTTCGAGATATAGGTGCGTGGCACACTCATGCGCCCGGCCAACTGACGCTGGCTCAGGTGGCGCGCCTTGCGGATCTCGCGCACCTGCCCGGCAACCTGCAATCCGGCCTCGGCGGAAGCTGGCACAGACAGGTTGGTCACCAATTGCGGGGACAGGGCCACAGGCTCATCTACGATGAGGGGCCTGTGGCATTTCAGGCATTTGGAAGCGCTGTGTCTGTATTGCACCAGCCTGCAGAAGTTGCAGCGCACTACTTCGCGTGTATCCACGCACAAAGGGGTGGTAGCCATGGGCTGAGTGCGGAGGGCCAGAGCTGCTTCTCCGGGGTGCCATTTCGCACCACGATAGGTGCCACTATCGGAGAGATGAACCATAATTGTCAAGTGGAAACTTAGGCTCCAACCGAAGATTTCCCCATCATACCCCAAGAAACCCTAAGAATTGCGAACCAAATGAAGCAACAGGGAGTGAAAAAATATACAGGCCGGCGCCGAGATCAATCGGAATGCCGGCGATACGAGCTTCGGACGCCGGCGAGCCTGGCTACTTCTCATTCAATATGGCGTATAGAGCATTATTCTTTTGCTGTAGGCTTCCGTGCCCCATCCTGTCCGCTTTTTTCCTGCGGAAAGGGTGGGATGCCAATGAACTATAGGACGACACCCTTTCCGAACTGCTCTAGCCCAGCGGGTTCTTCGCCCGCAACTCCGCCACAATCTCCGCCGCGGCTGCGCGCGCCGTATCCGCCTGATCGGGCGGAAAACTGATGGCTCCCACGCGGGCGTGGCCGCCGCCGCCGTAGCGCTCGCAGACCTGCGCCAGGTTCACCATCCTGGCCGGATCGGCCTTGGTCCAGGGGTTCGATCCCACCGATACTTTGGTTCGGAAGCTGGACTTCGAGAGGCCGATCGCATAGGTGGCCTGCGGGTGCAGGTAGTAGGGGATGAACTTGTTGAATCCCTCCTGCGGCTGGTCGGATATGTCGAAGAAGATGGTGCCGTCGCGCTCCTCGCTGCGGCTGCGGATCAGCTCGATGGAGCGCCGGTGGCGTTCCAGCAAGGGGGGCAGCAACTCCGCCACGAATGGCCTGCTCAGCACCTCGGCCAGCGGCAACTCGGTCAGCAGCGGGATCAGCCGGGGAATGAAGAGCGGATCCTGCGAGGACTCGATGATCAGCGTCAGCTTCATGGCCGGGGCGGCCATCTCGACGGCCGACTCGGGACTCTCATATTGCGCTCCGTCCACGATGTTGGCCCAATGGATCAACTCCGCGACCGGGGCGGTGTCGAAGCCGAAGCGTGTGGAGGCGATCTGTGCCAGAAACCCGGTGCAGGAGGTGTAATGGGGGTCGAAAAACTTGCGCCCGCCGCAGTTGGGGTCCTGCTTGCAGTCCAGAAAGCTCTGATGGTCCTGGGGCGAAAGAAACGCCGACTGATGATGATCGAACCACCACGTTATCCGGGGCGAAGCCGAGTACTTGAAGTCGACGATGGCGTTTTCGTCGCCGCTGAACTCGCTCTCGTCGAAGAGCGCCCCGGCGCGATGCACCAGCCCGTGGTACTCATAGCGGGTCCCTGCTTCCTGGGCGATGCACTCCCTGTGAAAGCGCGTGAACAAGGAGGCTGAGCAAGCTCCGTCAAAGCATTTGTCGTGATAGAAGACGCGAACCCGCAAAACCTGAGGTCTCCCTGAGCCGGAAAATCGTATAAGCGGAACTGTTAAGCATCAAGCGTGGGGGCGGTTGTGTCAAGGCGGGGGCGGTTTTGTAGTGGGTCAGTTTGAAGGGTACGGGCTTCAGCCCGAACATTCACTCCCGCAAAAATCCTCCAGGCTTTAGCCTTAGAGGGAGTACTTTTTCAAACTGACCCTCTACCGCGGTTTTCGAGGTAGCCCGAAGATAAATGGAAGGGAATCAAAGTAGTACTCCCCGAGGGGTGCTTTGCCAGAAATTTCGATTGTAGTACTACATAATACAAGGTATTCTCTGGCCTATGAATTCTCAGCGCACCATCAGCTTCCGCATTGATTCCGAAAAGGTTGCCGAATTGGACCAGATCGCGAGATCCATGGACCGCGACCGCAGCTACCTGCTCAACGAGTCGGTGGATACCTTCCTCAGCGAGCAGCGGCGATTTGCCGCCAGGGCGATGGAGGGGCTGGAGGCCTCCCGGAAGGGGCTCGCCCTTAGCCATGAAGAGGTCGGGCGCATGGTGGATGCCTGGGAGCGCCAGAGCCGTTGAAGGCAATCGGGCGCCATGCTTGCATTTGGCCCCAGTCCTGGCAGCACGGAACTGTCCAAGCGCCGGTTTCGTAGAGTATCTTTCCATCAGTAGAAATCCGCGCGCAAATCCCTTTCATTGAATGGAGGCTCCCTGCATTCCATGGACCACGAGAATCAGCACCAGACGCCGGAACTCCCGCCAACCGAGGCCACTGCCGAGACGAGCTTCAAGGCTGTTCTGGAGGCAGCTCCCACCTCCGAAGCTCTTGCGCCGACGCGGGAATCCAAACTCGTTCGGGCCATGCGCTGGATCTTTACCGGCGGCCAGGGCCTGCGCGCCGGCTGGTCGGTGGCGATCTTTCTTATCCTTTTCCTTCTTTTTGCCACGGGCGTGGGATATGCCTTCGTCTCGCTCCATATCATCGGCAAGAGGAACGAAATCAATGCCTTCACGGCGTTTTTCGGGGAGTTGAGCGCCTTTCTGCCGTTGCTGGGGGCAGCCGCGCTGGTCGCGCTGATCGAGCGCCGCCGCAGCCTGCTGGCGTATAACCTGACCGGCCCCCGCGGCGCGCCTCACTTTTTCCAAGGCCTGGCCGCTGGATTTCTGGCGCTCTCGGCGCTGGTGGGGACAATGGCCTGGGGCGGCTGGCTCCATTTTGGCCCCATCGCGCTCTCCGGGGCTGCCATCTTCAAGTTAGCCGGGCTGTGGGCCGCGGCCTTTCTGCTGGTGGGCTGCGTGGAGGAGGGAATCTTCCGCTGTTACCTGCAATTTACCCTCACTCGCGGCCTCAACTTCTGGTGGGCGCTGGGCATCATCGCCGTGATCTGCGGGAATTTGCTGCTGAGGTCGAAGGGCAACGGCGTCTGGGGCGTCTATCTCATGGCCCTCCTGGGAGTGACTCCCTGTCTGCTCCTGCACCTGAAAAAGGCTGAGGGCTCCGGTTTTTGGCAGGCGACCTGGGTCTCTTCGACCCTCTTCGGCTTCATCCATACCGGCAACAACGGCGAGAATTGGATCGGCATCTTCGCCGCCGCGGCCATCGGCGTTGTCTTCTGCGTCAGCGTCCGGGTTACCGGCACGGCCTGGTGGGCCATTGGCTGCCATGCGGGCTGGGATTGGGCGGAGACCTATTTTTACGGCACCGCCGACAGCGGCATGGTGGCTCCCGGCCACTACCTAAGCACCACCACGGCCGGAAATCTGTTGTGGAGCGGCGGTACGGACGGCCCCGAGGGCAGTCTGCTGGTGCTGGCTGCGATCCTGCTGCTGCTGGTGGCGCTGCTTGCGATCTACGGCCGCAGAAGGCCGGCGCGGCCTCTGCTTGCCGTCGTGTAGCGGCTTGCGTTTCCAGCTCAAGCGATGGACGAAATCGCATTATCGTCTTGCGGTTATGAATCGCAGGCCCGGTATTCAGGGGATTTCGATGCGGCCGCCCCGATTGCCGGGATAGGATGTTACCAGCCACCCGACGCGTTGCGGTTTCTGTGCGGAACTTCCTAGCGCCATGAGCCAGACTGCCAAGCCGGTCTATCGTTTCGGCCCGTTTCGCTATGATTCCGGGCAGCGGCTCCTCTTTCGCGAGGGCGAGACGGCGCCGCTTGCTCCGAAGGTAGAGGAAACCCTGCGTGTGCTGCTGGAACGCCATGGAACGGTCGTGGAAAAGGCCGAACTGATGCGGGAGGTCTGGCCGGATACCACCGTGGAAGAGATCGGGCTGGCGCGCAACATCTCGCAACTGCGCAAGGCCCTGGGCGACGAGGGCGACGCCGGCAAATACATTGAAACGCTGCCCAAGCGGGGATACCGGTTTGTCGCGGAGGTAGTGACGGAATGTCCCGTGAACAGCGGCCAGACGCGCTCGGATGCAATCCCGCCATCGAGTTGGCGTCTTCGCCGGTTCTTGCTTGCCGCGGGGGCGCTGTGCGCGATTCTGGCCGTCGTCTACTGGCAGTTCTACCGGCCCTCGCGCTACCTTTCCTCGGGCGAACCCATCGCCAACATCGCGGTGGTGCCATTCGAGTGCCTGAGCCCCGAACTCGACTGCGGCGCCTTTCCGCACGGCTTGACTGACCTGCTGGTGGCGCATCTGACAAAACTGGAAAACGTCCATGTGCTTTCACCGTCCACGGTCTACCGCTACCAGCGCGCCCGGCTCTCCATGCCCTTCATGGCCCGCATTTTGGGAATGGACGTGATGCTGGAGGGCACGATTCAGCGGGCCGGAGACCGCGTCCGAGTTACGGCGCGGCTGGTGGACGTGCATAGCGCCAAGCTGGTCTGGTCGGAGAGCTACGAGTACCCGGTCCAGCAATTGGGAGAGGCCCAGGACCGTGCGGCGCGCGAGATTGCCGCCCAGGCCGGCGCCCATCTGGCCATTCACGGGAGATTCATGCCGGCAAATCGTTGATTCCGTTCCCATTCAAGATTCGCGAAGGATTTCTTCAACGATTCATCGCGGATTCCGAAGCTCCTTTCCGGCCCCGGGGCGACGATAGTGGAGCCAGCGGAGAAGCTCCGCGGAAGGAAAGATCCCAATGAAGCCAACAAATACGCACCGGAAGAGAGAGTTGAGAAAGAGCCTGTTATTTGTTCCCTTATTGTGCGGCATGACCTGCCCCGGATGGGCGGCCTCCCAACCCGAAGTCCATCGAAAAACACTCCATGCGCCCACCGAAATACAGGGCTATCCCTGCGCCAAAGGCTACGCATGGTTCTTTGCCGGCGGCCGCTTGAGCCGCTGCACGGTCACGCGAGAGATTCCCTTTGGCGAGGCGCGCATCCCGGCAGGGACGTACATCGCGCTCCATCCCGACGGTGCTCCGAATTACGTTCAGATGAGCCATGACGCGCTGATTCTGGGCATGATCTGCCAGGGCGGAAGCTGGCTCGGCTCCGGCGAAGCCTCCGTCGTGGCCTTTTATCCCAGCGGCAAGCTGAAGCTCTGCTATCTGGCGGGGAACCAGACCGTGCAGGGCGTTCCCTGCGCGGCGGGAGGCTTGCTCGCCTCGCTCCGCGGCGTCGATCCCGGAGTTTTGTTCGATGAGAGTGGGAAGCTGCGCGCCTGCAAGCTGGCCAAGGATTTCGGCACGCAGCGAAAGGGCGGCCGCTTTCATCAGGCTCCCTGAGCCCAGGGCGCAAGGTTACGGCATCGCCGCGGAGTTATTCTGTAGCTAACCGATGCCCGATACCGACACAGTGGACCAAGCGCTCGCGTCTTCCGGTGAATCCCTGCCATCCGGCCGCACACGCCGCCTGCTGCCATGATCCAGCCGCCGGCCGCTCGCGGTAGCTGTTTGCCCGGCCTAGCCGTCATCTTGCTCGCCGCGGCCGCAGCCTCCGCTCCGCTCGCGCTCCATCGCCCCTTATGCGGCGACGACTTCCAGTTCCACCTCGTCTCCTGGCTCGAGGCGCAGAACGGCTGGCGGCAGGGAATCCCGTATCCGCACTGGGCGCCCAGCGCCAACTACGGCGCCGGAGAGCCTCGTTTTGTCTTCTATCCACCCCTGACCTGGATGCTGGGCGCGGCCCTTGGCCAGGTTCTTCCCTGGGCGTTCGTGCCATTTGCCCTCACCTTTCTGTTTCTGGCCGCGACCGGCCTCGCTACCCGCGCCCTGGCCCGCCAGGCGCTGGCCGAAGCACCCGCAACCCTGGCCGGCTGCGCCGCTCTCTTCTCCGGCCACGCCCTCTATACCGCCTACGAACGCACCGCCTTCGGCGAACTCGCGGGCGGCTTCTGGATTCCGCTGATTCTGCTTTTTACCCTCCGCGAAGGCCACCCTTCCGGCTCTCTCTGGCGTCGCGCACTGGACGGCTCGACTGCGCTCCTGGCGCTGGTCGTGGCCGGCGCCTGGCTCTCCGATGCCCCGGTAGGCGTGATGGCCTGTTATCTGCTCGCCGCGGTCGCCTTGGCCACCGCTCTGCTGGCCCGCTCCTGGGCTCCGGTCGTGCGCGCGTCGATCGCCGCCGCGCTGGGCATCGCGCTTCCCGCCTTTTATCTCATTCCCGCCGCATGGGAGCAGCGCTGGGTCAATATTCGTTTTGCCATCGACGATCCCGTACTCACGATCGAGAACAGTTGGCTCTTCGCGCGGCACTCCGACCCGTCCCTGCAACTGCACGACGTGGAACTGCATCTTGTATCGATGCTGGCCGCCTCCATGATCGCGGTCGCACTGGGCAGCGTCTTCGTCCTCTGGCTGCGCCGCAAGTTTTCAGCGGACGGACGGCTTCAAACCATTCAGTCCCTCTCCCGCCGCTGGTGGATTCCCCTGGCGCTCATCCCCGCCATCGTTCTCTTTCTCCAGTTGCCCTCCTCTCTTCCGGTCTGGAATCTGCTCCCCAAGCTCCGCTTTCTGCAATTCCCCTCGCGTTGGCTTCTGGTTCTTGAAGCCCCCATGGCCATCTTCTTCGCCGCGGCCATCTGGCCGGGCAACTCCGCAAGGCGCTGGCGGCGTGGAGCCGTCGCCGCTCTCTGCACCCTGTTCTTTCTGGCTGCTTCGCTCTTCGCGGAACAAACCTTCTTCAGGGCCTGTTACGAAGATGCCTTGCCTGACATATTAGCCACATTTCGTTCTGGAACGGGCTTTGTGGGAACCGACGAGTACGCGCCCCCCGGAGCGGACAACGGCCTGGTTCCCATCGGCATTCCAGCGGCCTGCCTGGTCCGCGATCCCTATATCGAGCTGGGCGTCTCCGCCACGCCCGGCGCCAACCCCGCCTGGCGGGCAGACCAGGGCAGTTGCGAGGCAGCCGCAATTGCACAACTCCGGCAGCCGGAGAAGATGCGGATCGCCGCGGTTACCGGCCATGCAGGCTACCTGATTCTGCACCTGCGCAGTTACCCCGCCTGGCGGGTGACGGTGAATGGCAGGCTCATCGCCAACCTGCCAGAGCGCGCAGACGAGCTGATGGCCGTGCCCGTGCCCCAGGGAGTTGTAGACCTGACCGTCGACTGGACGACCACCGCGGATGTCGTCGCCGGCCGCTGGGTGAGCGCGTTGGCCCTCCTGCTGCTTGCGGTCCTCTATCTCCTGGAACGAAAGCTCTCTCGGCCCCGGTTATCATGAGGTGGGTTCAGTCGATGGCATTTTTTCGATTCTTGTTCCAATCGAGCCAGGCCTCCGCTCGTTGGAAGGGTTTTATCGGCCCAGGGGTCATCCTTCTTGCCGCCGCGGCGGCCATTGTTCCGCAAATGCTGCGCGGAGCCTCCTGTGGCCATGACTTCGGCATTCATCTCCTCTCCTGGTTCGAGGCTCAGAACAGTTGGCGGCACGGAATCCCGTATCCGCACTGGACGATGAGCCCGAACTTCGGCGCCGGCGAACCGCGATTCATCTTCTATCCGCCCCTGACCTGGATGCTGGGCGCGGCCCTGGGACTGATTCTGCCCTGGACGCTCGTTCCCATAGCCCTGACCTTTCTGCTGCTGGCAGGCACGGGGCTGGCAACCAGGATGCTGGCCCGCGAGATGCTCGCCGATGGCCCCGCCACGCTGGCCGGCTGTGCCGCTCTCTTCTCCGGCTATGCCCTGTTCACCGCCTACGAGCGCACGGCCTTCGGAGAGCTTACGGGCGGCTTCTGGATTCCCCTGCTTCTTCTCTTTGTTCTGCGCGAGCGCAACCCCTCCGGCTCCCTTTTCAAGCGCGCCTTTGACGGTTCCACCGCGCCCCTGGCTCTGGTTGTGGCCGGCGCCTGGCTCTCGAACGCCCCGGTCGGCGTGATGGGCTGCTACCTGCTGGCCGCCGTCGCGCTGGCTGCCGCTCTGCTCTGTAAATCGTGGGCGCCTCTTGCGCGCGCCTTCGCCGGAGCCGCCCTGGGATTGGTTTTGGCCGCCGTTTACCTGCTTCCCGCCGTATGGGAGCAGCGCTGGGCCGATCTCCGGCAGGCGACCGATTATTCCCTCTTTCGGATAGAGAACAGTTGGCTCTTCGCCCGCCATGCCGACCCTTGGCTGGATTTTCACGACACGGTACTGCACACGGCCTCCATCATCGCAGTGGTCATGATCGCGGTGGCTCTGGGCGGCGCGCTCGTGGGTTGGTTGCGCGGGCGATTGCCCGGTCAGCGCCGCTGGTGGATCCCCCTGGCGCTTATCCCCGTGGCCGTCCTGTTCCTCCAATTGCCCATCTCGCTGCCTCTATGGAATGCTCTTCCTAAACTCCGGTTCTTGCAGTTCCCCTGGCGTTGGCTGGTGGTGCTGGAGGCGCCCATGGCCATATTTTTTGCCTCGGCCGTTTGGTGCGCCCGGCGCCGGCGGCTGGTTGCCGTGCTGGCCGCATGCGCCGCGGTTTTTCTTGCCGTTACGGCGGTCGCGGGGCTGGTATTCTTCCAGAATTGCGAGGCTGACGAGGCTGCGTCCAGCCTCTTTGCCACCTATCGTTCCGGCGCAGGGGTACAAGGGAGCGATGAGTATGCGCCCCCCGGCGCCGATAACGATATAGTCGCTACCGGGCTGCCGGATGCCTGCCTCTCCGCCGACGCCGGCCTGCCGTTGGGCATCGCCGCCGCTCCCGATGCAAATCCCGAGTGGAGCGTAGAGCAAGGCAGTTGCGAGTCAACCGCGGCAGCACAGCTCAGGCAGCCGGAGCACATGCGAATCGCCGCGGAAACCGGCCATGCCGGCTACCTGATTCTGCGCCTGCGCAGCTACCCGGCCTGGCGGGTCAGGGTAAACGGACGGCTGATTGCCAATTTGCCAAAACGCGCCGATGGACTGATCGCCGTGCCTGTGCCCCAGGGACCGGTAGAGCTGTCCGTCGATTGGACGACCACCGGAGACGTGATCGCGGGACGCTGGCTGAGCCTCCTGGCCCTCCTGGTGCTGGCTGCCCTCTTTCTGCTGGAACGAAGGCTTTCCACTCCTCGGTTATCATGAGTGCAATGCCACCCGACGTGAAAACCCTGATTCAGGAGGGCGCGGAGTTGACCGACCGGGCGCTGGAACAGTTGCTGCCCAGCGTCGATACAGTCCCCGCGTCGATCCATGGGGCCATGCGCCACTCCACCTTTGCCGGAGGCAAGCGCCTGCGGCCGGTGCTGGCCATGCAGGCCGCCATCACCATCGCCGGCTCGTTGCCCAGGGGAATCGAGCGGCTGGGCGCGGCCCTCGAGATGCTCCACACCTATTCGCTCATCCACGACGACCTGCCCGCCCTGGACAACGACGACCTTCGCCGCGGCAAGCCCACCTGCCACGTGGCCTTCGGCGAGGCGATCGCCATCCTGGCCGGCGACGCGTTGCAGACGCGCGCCTTCGAGGTTCTGGCCGGGCTCGACTGCGCGCCCACGGCCACCGTCCGGATCGTCGGCCTCATCGCCAACGCCGTGGGAACCGTCGAGGGCATGATCGGCGGCCAGGTGCTGGACCTGGAGAGCGAACACATGAAGCCCACGCCGGAATTGGTGGACGCCATCCACCGCGCCAAGACCGGCGCTCTGATCCGCGTCAGCGTGGTGGCGGGGGGCGTCTATGCCGGCGCCAATGCGGACGACGCGGCCCGGCTGGATCGATTCGGCCACAAGGCAGGTTTGGCCTTCCAGATCGTCGACGACGTCCTGGACATGACCGTCGACTCGGCCCATCTGGGCAAGACCGCGGGCAAGGATCAGGCCACGGAAAAAGCCACCTGGCCGGCGGTCTACGGCCTCGAGCAGAGCCGGCTCGACGCCGGCCGCCTCGTCGAAGAGGCCTTCGCCGCCCTCGCGCCCTACGGCAGCCGCGCCGACGGACTCAAAGCCGTCGCACGCTACCTGGTGGAGCGGAAGAACTAAGGCTGGTCCCCATGAGCCGGGCGGGCGGCCGCGTTCCGGCCAGCACAGAACCAGGGCGCTCGAATCGTCAATCAGAGGCTCGATAGCTCCCACCAATCGAACAGCAACATGCGCGGATAGTAGAGGCCGGCGAGAACGCGGCAGTCGTTGCCGTGGAGGTTGCGCAGGACCTCGGCGTAGGCTTCGAGCTGGGGAGCGAAGATGGTTCTTAGCTGAGGAAGAACTAGGGCCGGCTCCGCGTTGTCTGCGTGGGCGGTCTTGTAGTCGACGATCCACCAGCAATCTTCTCCCTCCGATCGAGGCTCCGGCCCGGCGCGAAAGACGCGATCGACGCGCACCGCGCGCAGTGCGCCGGCGACGACTCCGGCCCAACGAGCCTCGCTGGCGGCGCTTGTGTGGGGAGAGAGAATCCATTGGCCCGTGGAGTCGCGGGAGGCATCGAGCGCGTTGTGGAGAGCCTGGGCGGCGATCTGCGCGGCCTGTGCCCGATCGATGCCGGAGGCGCGCACCTGGGCGGCGATGCGGGGTTCAAAGCGTTGGAGGGCCACTCGGGCCTCCTGCCAATCGGTTGTAGCCCGCAGCCGTGCCAGCTCTTCCAAGAGCGCATGGACGGCGGTGCCGAGCGCACGGGAGAGCAGGCCGCCTTCATGGCGGTTGTAGGCGAGGCTTCCCGCCCGCTCCGCTGAAAGACGCGGAAAGGATGAGGCGCGGAGCGATTCTGTGCGATCGGGCGACTCCGATGCTGCCTGTGAAGAAGCCTCGCTTTGCAGGGGCTGGTAATCCGGCGGCAGACGGCGCAGCCGCGCCGGTTTGGCCAAGGCCGGCATGACAAGCAGGTTGCTCTCGCCGGAGGCGGCAATGGATTCGATCTCCTGATCCCGGTTGTCCTCCGCTGAGGCCGTGGCGGCTTTCCACTCCTCGAAGCGGGCGCGGAGCTCGTCTTCCAGCGCCGGCCGGGCGGTGGCCAGCAGGCAGTTTGTGGGTTCGGCCAGGCTGAGAGTTCCGCCGCTCTCCGTCTTGCAGGACGGCCGGGCAAAGAGATGCAACTCCTCGCGCGCGCGCGTGGCGGCTACGTAGAGAATGCGGCGATCCTCCTGCTTTTCACGGTCGCGATAAACGTGATCGACCCAGGCCTTCGCGCTTCCCCGGAGAGTTCCCTTGGATTGAAGCGGAGCGACGAGGAACTCGGTGATCTCCCCGGAATCGTCCGCGAGGGTGAGGCCGCGTTCGAGCCCACGTTCGAGCCATGTAAGCATCTTGCGGCTGCCGCGGCCTGCTGCGGCCTGTAACTCGGGGACGATCACCACCTCGAACTCCAGTCCCTTGGCCTTGTGGATGGTCATCAACTGCACACCGCACTCGCTGCTGACGGCCGGGTCGGGGAGCGCGGTCAGCCTGTCAAGGGCCGCGTCGAGGGCTGGGCCGAGCAGGTCCGGTTCGCCGGCGGGAAGCCGGTCCAGAGAGCTCCACAGGAGGTCGAGGTTGGCGCGGGCTGTGGAATCGACGCACTGGGCGCCTCCCAGACGCAGCCAGAGTTGTTCGAGCCAGGTTCCGAAGGATGCGGTGAGCAGCGTGGCGCGCAGATGGGGCGCGCAGGCGAGCGCTTCCTGCACACGCTCTGCAGCGCGCCGGCCTTCTTCGCTGAGCAGCGCGATTCGTTCCGCAAGCAACTCCGGCACGGGCCGGGCGAGCAACTCCGGATCGTCTGCGCTGGTGAGCCGGTGCAGGTCGCCGAGCGCAAGCCCGCACCAGGGAGCGCGCAGAGCGCCCAGCCAGGCCACGCGGTCCTGGGGATTGAGCAGGGCGCGGGCCAGGGCCAGAGCGTCGAGAACTTCCGGGCGGTCTTTGAGCCTTTCGAGATCGACGGCGCGAAAGGGAATCGCGGCCTCGCGCAGGGCTTCCGCGATGGGCGCGAGCGCTTTGCGGGTGCGGCCCAGGACAGCGACGCGGTATTTTTTGCCGCTTGTATTCGCTTCTTTGATGCGGCTTGTGTGGCTGTGGATCAAGGCAACAATTTCGCCGATCTGCTTTTTGTGAGCGGCTTCCTTTTCGCGTTTTGCCTCGGGATTGGCGGTTTTGCCCGGCCCGGCGTACGGCACAAATTCGAGGTGCAGATCGAAGCTCGGACCAGGGAGCGATCTCTCTTCGCGCATCGGCTCGGCGGGGGAGAAGGGAACGCCGCTGCCGACGGGAAGCGCGAAGACCTTGTCGAAGACTTCGTTGAGACGCCCGACCAGGGACGGCGCGGCGCGGAAGTTGGCCCGGAGCGAGACGGAGTCGAAGAGGAAGGGCTCATCGTTGGGAATTTCGAGGCCGCAGGACTGCGCGCGCGGGAAGAGCTCGGCGTCGGCGTCGCGGAAAAAGTAGATGGACTGCATGGGGTCGCCGACCACAAAGCAGGTGCGGCCTGCGCGCTCGGGCCAGGCGGCGACGAGGCCGGCGAGCAATTGATGCTGGCGGCGGCTGGTGTCCTGAAACTCGTCGACCAGCAGGTGGCGAATGCCGTCGGAGACGGCCATGGCGGCATCGGTGGGCACACCGTCGGCGCCTTTCAGCACCCGCTGGGCGATCTGAGCGACTTCAATGAAATCCACGGCGGCGGCTTCGGCGAAGACCACCTGCAACTCGGCTGCCGCGTGGCGCAAGAGGGTGAAGCAGGCTCGGACGATCCGCCAGTCGTCTTCTGTGTAGCGGACGGGCGGCAGAGTGCGGAGTTCGGCAAGGGCGGATTCAAGGCCGGGAATGGCGGCGAGCCGGACGATCAACGAAGAGAACCGGGCCTTGCCGGCACGGCCTCGCGGCGTGGGCGGAAAACCCTCCGGCGCTCTCAGGCCTCTATCTGAACGCCACCTTCCATTCAGCGTTAGCAGGAATCCGGAGAGGGACGTGAAAACATCGTGGGCGGATTCGAGTCCATCGGAAAATGGGGCGCAGGGGATTTCGGCTGATTCGGCCAATCCCCAGGGAGAGTTCTCACCCGGCTCTTCACAGGCGAATCGCGCCAGTTCCTGAGCCTCTTCTCGCGCCTCAGGAAGCTGGTCGAGCATCTGGCTCAGCCGGGTCAATGTCTCGCGCACGGCATTCGCGAAGGGCCGCTCCAGCCGTTCGCGCAGCGCCTCCCAATCCTGCTCGCGATCAAGGACAAAGCCCTGCATCCAGCGGTCGCGCTCCGCGAGCATCTTCACCAGCAGGTCTTCCATCTCCCGCCAGTTGTTGTCGCGCCACTCGAGCAACGCCGCGATGGCGCCGCTCAACGATGAATCGGGCCTGTCAATCTCTTCCAGCGTCTGGCGGGCGGCGCGGCGATACAAATCTTTGGGCTGCTCATGGATGGAGAGGCCGCCTCCGAGGCCGGTGAGCAGAGGCTGCTGCAGGGCCAGATCGCGGCAGAAGGAGTCGATGGTCGAGATGCGCAGTTGCGCGGGCAGGTCGAGGAGCTTCCAGCCGAGCGTCCGCGAGTGCTCCAGCGCGCGGCGGGCCAGGGCGTCCATGGAGAACTCGTCGCCGGCGGTCGCCGGGGCTTCATTGCCGTCGGCTTTTTCCAGTTCGCCCAGGATGCGCTGGCGCATCTCGATGGCGGCCAGGTTGGTGAAGGTAATGGCGACAACCTGCCCTGGATCTTCAACCTCGGCCAGCAGGCGGAGAAAGCGGCGGGTGAGCAGGTCGGTCTTGCCGGAGCCGGCTGGAGCCTGCACCAGAACGGAGCAGCCGGGGTCGAGGGCGCGCCGGCGCTCAAGCCGATCGGGAGGCGGGGATTGGGCCGCGAGCTTACTCATCGGCGGCTTCCTCCTCCTCTTCGGAGCCGTCCTCGGAGTCGAGTTGGGCCGGATGCTCCTGAATGCGGCAGAGAGTTTGCAGGCCGCAGCGCTCGCAGGTCTTGGGGTACTCGCGCGGGTCCGCCTCGGCGCGCCCGGCGAGGAAGTCGTTGGCTAGCTGCTCGATGTGCCCCTTCCAATCGATGAGCAGTTCGGGGGTGAGGCGAGTTTTGACCAGGGTTTTGCTTGCGGAGAGATCGGGGCGCAGGGTGGCTCTGGCATCTAGCACTCTGCCGGCAAACTCCAGATCGCCGGAACGGAGTTGAGCGAAGACCAGGCCGCCGAGTTCTTCGCTTGGGTCGCTTGCGAAGACGGCGTAGAGCGGAAGTTGCACATCGTCCGGGCGCGGCAGATTCCAGGAGTTGGGCGAAAGATCGCCGGTTTTGTAATCGATGACCAACTGGGAGCCGTCGTGGAGCCTGTCGACGCGATCCAGGCGGAGCTTGAGCGTGAGCCCGGCAACGTTTACGGTGCTGTCGATCTCCGTGGCGGCTACCGTGAAGGGCAAGCGGGCGGCTTCGTAGTCCAGCCACTCGGTTACCAGCCTGATGAGCCGCTGTTCTTCAATTTCCAGATAGCGGCGGGGCAGCCGCTCGCGGAGTCCGGGGCGCAATTCATCCCGCAGAACGCGATGGACGTGCGTGGCTACAAAGTCTTTTCGGTCTTTCAGGTTTTGCAGTTCATCCGAGGAACGAATTCCGTCCGGCGGCCCAGTCCAGACGGCATGGAGCACGGCGTGGAGAAGGATACCCCGCTGGGAAGGCGTCAGGCCGGGTTGGGCCGGCTCCCAGCTCACTGCTGCGAGACGCGCGGTAGCGAAGGCCTTGAAGGGGCATTGGGACTGGGAGGTGAGAACGCTTGAGCCGCCCTGGACAGGCCCAGGAGGGAAGGGAATGCGGCTGAAGTCCTTGAATTCAACGGTCAACGGCTCCGGAAACGGCGCCGGGTCCGGCAACGGCCGCGCAGGACCGGCAAACTGCGCGGCAAGGCGCGATGGGCGGACTTCAACGCCTTCCTTTTGGCGGGCAAAGCTGAAGTGGAGCTCCGGCGCGGAGGCCAGCAGGCGCGCGGTGATGGCCTGGGCCAGATCCCAGTCGAGCTGAGCAGTGGCGTGGGGCATGGCGACCTCTCGCTGTACGGCGAGCGGAATGAAGGGATGGGTGGCGCCTTTGGCCGGCCACGCCTCCTCCTCCGCGCCCAGGAACCAGATGGCGTCGGCGGCGAGGCCGGCGGACTCGGCCGGACCGGCGATCTGAATCGGCGCGTCGCGGGACTCGGGGGCAAAGAGCGTTTCATCCAGGGCGAGAGAGAGCACGGAGAGAAACTCCTGCCACGTGACGCGGCGGCCATCGAAGCCCAGCGAGCCCGCGTTCCCAACGGCCTGCTCCCAGCGGTTGAGGGCCTGGTGTTCGGTGCTCGACAGCGTACGCGAGCCGGGCCAGCCGGCGGCTTCGAGCAGATGGGGAATCAGTTCAGCCCAATCGAGGGGGCTTTGTGGGCGGCGCGCAAACTCCTCCAGGCGGCGCTGGGCTTCCATCATGCGCAGGACCCAGGCGGCGGGCAATGGATGCTCCGGCGGCTGATGGATAAAAGCCGCCAGGGTCCACTGCGGCTGTTGCCGGTTCTGGCTGCGTACTTTGCGCATTGCCGCTTGCAGCGCCGCCGATTCCTGCGGGTTGGCCGCTGCGTGGCCGGTGGAGAGCAGCCAGTCGAGTTCGTGCTCGGCGAGCGGGCCGCAGAGCCAGCGCAGCAGCAGGTGAGCGCTACGCGCCAGGGCAACCTGGCTGAGCGGGATTCCGAGGGAGAATTCGTAGAGCGGAGGCGAGGCGGAGCCCGCATGCTGAAGGAATGCCCGCTCCATCTCGCCGCGGCGTTTGGTTGCATCCTGGGTGATGACGAGCAATCGCGCTTGCGGGTTGGCGGCAAGCCGACTACCGCACCACACGGCGCAGGCGGCAACTTCGGCTTGGGCGTCGGGGGCCTGGTGGAAGTGAGTTTGTGAGGCAGGCTCGCCGGAAGCGGCCTTCCGCCATGCGCCCCGGGCATCGAAAAAGCTGCGTTGCGTGGGAAGAATGCGGTCAAAGCCCGCCAGCAGCAGCGGAGGACGCGCGGCGGAATCCGCCTCGAGCAGGGGAATCACTTCCAGCGGCAGGCGGCTGGGGCTGACGAGATTGCCGGCGCGGCAGGCATCGTCGAAGGCCGCGAGCCAGCCGCTGAAGGCCGCCGCGTCCTGTTGCCATCCAACGCGGGCGGCGGCGTGCAGAAACCGGGGCGCATGGGCGCAGAGCAATTCATGGGCTTCCATGGCCAGACCGGCCAGGCGGTGGCGGGGCCCGTCGAGCAGAGTGGCTATGGATACGTCCGTGCCTGCGATGCCAGCCCAGAGCGACTGCTCCTGTATGGGGTTCAGCAGCAGGCGGCCATCGAAGGAACGTTCTTCCCAGGCGGCGCGGAGAAAGCGATTCCAGTCCAGGATGTTGGGTGCGGGCCAGGCGGTGATTCCCTCGGCGCGGCGGGCGCGGTGAAAGGCATTCTCAAGTGCCCGCGTGGCCCGCTCGCTGGCCGTAACCACAAGGCCGCCGCCGCGCAGCCATGCGTCGATCTCAGCAGCAGCCATAGAGCCCATTCCAGCGTTATACGCCGCCGGGCGAGGGAAATGCCAGTTGGGGTTGTGCATGAATGCGAGGCGCCTTCTGGAATACAGCCGGCGCGAAAGATAGAGGAGATTTCCCTACCTTGCCCTGGGATGCGTCCTGTCGTAGACCTGCGTCAACTGCGCGGTGGTGAGCTGCGTATACCGCTGCGTGGTCGAGAGCCGCTCGTGGCCCAGCAACTCCTGGATGGCGCGCAGGTCGGCGCCCTCCTCCAGCAGATGAGTCCCGAAGGCGTGCCGCAAGGTGTGGGGGTGCACCTCGGCGGAGAGACCGCGCAGAATGGCGATGCGCTTGACGATGCGGCCCACGCTGCGGGTTGTCAACCGCGCCTCGCCTCCCAACCGGCTCAGGCCGCGCAATCGCATGTTCACAAAGAGCGCCGGGGTCGTGAATCCTTTTGCCTCGCCACTTGCCGCCAGCAACGCCGCCCGCTCGGCAAGATAGGCCCGCAGCGCCGCCGCTGCCGCGTCGCCCAGCGGGACAAAACGTTGTTTTTGTCCCTTGCCGCGCACCAGAATCGCCTCGTTGGCCCAGTGGATCTCCTCCAGGTTCAGCCCGGTCAACTCCGCATTGCGGATTCCGCAGCCATAAAGCAACTCCAGAATCGCCGTATCGCGCGCAGGCCAGCTTGCTGCGTCCTTGCCCACCGAGTCCACCACCCGATTCATTTCTTCGATGGAGGGTACGCGCGGCAGATGCTTGGGCAGGCGCGGCGTGGCCACCAGCGAGGCGGCATTTTGCTCCACGCGGCCGGCGCGCGCCAGCCACCCGAACCAACTGCGGATGGCCGCCAGCGCCCGAGCCGCGGAAGCCTTGGAGAGGCCGCGGTCGTAGAGTGTGCCCAGGTAAGCGCGGATCTGGGTGTGCTCGATGCCCTCCGGGCCTTGATCTTTACCGTGCATCTCCGCGATATAAGCCGCAAAGTTGCGCAGCTCGCGCCGGTATGCGCGCATGGTGTGCCCCGAGGCGCCTCGCTCGTTGGCCAGCATGCGCAGATACTCCGCCACCAGCTCATCGATGGGCGGAACGATTGCGGGCTCCGGCCGCGCGCTCATGCCGTCTCCTCAACCGGAAGAACACGCGGCTTGGCGCGCGGGACAAGCCGCAGGCCTCCACGCGGATCCGGAGGCGCCTCAACCCCATTGCGCCGTGTCGCCCGCGGATGATGTTCGCGGTGCACGGCCTTCAACCGGCCCAGAGCCAGGTGGGTATAGACCTGCGTGGTGGAGATGTCGGCGTGGCCGAGCAAAATCTGCACGCTGCGCAAGTCCGCGCCGTGCTCCACCATGTGAGTGGCGCAACTATGGCGCAGCCGGTGCGGGCTGGCGGCGCTGTTTGCCGTCTTCACCAAGTGCCAGACCCATTGGCGCGTCAACGGCATGCCGCGCAAGGAGAGAAACAGCCTTGTGGCATCTTGCCTGACTTGATTGGCCTTTCGCGCCGAGCCGATGCGCGCCAGATGAGGGCGGCCTTCGTGCAGATAACTCTCCAGCGCCTCCACGGCGGCGCGCCCCAGCGGCACAATGCGTTCCTTGTCGCCTTTGCCGCGCACCTGCGCGCGCCCCAGGTCCAGCGCCAGATCGCCGGTGGAGAGCGCCGTCACCTCGGAGACGCGCAGCCCGCCCGCGTAGAGAACCTCCAGAATGGCGCGGTCGCGCAGCGCCGTAGCCCGAGCCTGCGGATGCGATGCGGCCAGGCCGGCCCGCTCCAGCATCTCCACAACTTCAGGCTCGGCCAGCGACTTGGGCAGCACCTTCCATGCCTTGGGCGATTCGATATTCACGGTGGGGTCGTGATGAATGCTCCGGTCCAGCAGCAGCCACTTGTAGAATCCGCGCAGGCAACTCAGCTTGCGCGCCGCCGAGCGCGAGTCGATGCCGTGGCAGCGCAGATCTTCAAGAAATGCGGCTACATCCTGCTGCACCGCCGTCAACAGTACGCCGTGCCGGCCCTCGATGAACTCCGCAAAGGTCTTCAGGTCGCCGTCGTAGGCCTCGCAGGTGAGCGGGCGCAACCCTTTCTCCACGCGCAGATACGCCTGGTAG
>Ga0182011_10001718_pt1 | contig 19014 bp, 17 predicted proteins | sample 711E1DmetaG_FD_120481 | JGI IMG/M metagenome (GOLD analysis project Ga0182011, IMG submission 120481) | Permafrost microbial communities from Stordalen Mire, Sweden - 711E1D metaG | ecosystem: Environmental > Terrestrial > Soil > Wetlands > Permafrost | place: Sweden: Stordalen | collected... | reverse complement strand
CGCCGAGTTGGAGGAAGAAGCTCTCATATATGAGTAGATTGTCAACCGAGCACAAGCGATTCCAACCCGGATTTAAAGCGGCATTTCATCCGGCACGGATGTAGCTCGTAAAGCAGCAAGGTGCGCTGTAGCTATCAGTATCTCTCTTACCCCCGCCCGAGGCCAGTCCAGATGCTGTCGCTACCAGCAGTTCTAAGTGAAACAAGAAGCAACCACGGATCAACGCGGATGAACACGAATTAAAGGCAGAACGGTCTTGTTTTATCCGTGAAGATCCGCGTTAATCCGTGGTTGCTTCTGTTTTTTTTGTGCTACTTTTCGATGCGCTCATTGGATACAGACCTGAATTGTTCCAACTTAGAATTGCTGCTGCCGCTACGAATCGTCTATCCCGAAGTCGTCGCCAGAGGTATGCTATAAACTTGCGCGCCCTGCAACCGCTCCAGCGCTTCGCACAGGAGAAATAATTGACGGCTGAGATTCTCTGCATCCACCCCGAGGAGCCCGAGCCGGATCTGATCGCTCGTGTCGTCCGCTCGCTTGCCGCCGGCCAAGTTGCCGCCCTGCCCACCGATACCTTCTACGGGTTGGCCGTCGATCCGATCAACCTCAGCGCGGTCGACCGCATTTACGAGATCAAGACCCGCGCCCGCCACAAGCCGCTCTCGCTGCTCATCAGCGAAACGACGCAAGCCTACGGTCTCGCCCGCGAACTCGACAGCGCCTTTGACCGTCTCGCCGAGCGCTTCTGGCCCGGACCGCTGACCATCGTCGTCAAGGCAGGCACACGCCTTCCTCTGCGCGTCACCGCCAACACCGGCAACGTCGCTCTGCGCGTCCCGGAGGCGGCGATTGCGCGCGCGGTCGTCGCCGCTCTCGGCCTGCCCATCACGGCCACCTCGGCCAACCTGCGCGGTATGCCGGAGTGTACCTACGCCGAGCGAGTGCGCGACCAGCTCGGCGACCAGATTCCGCTGATCGTCGACGGCGGGCCCACGGCGCGTGCCGTTCCCACCACCATCGTCGATCTCTCCGGCGGCGGCCACTCCTGGATGATCCTCCGCGAAGGCGCTATCCCCACCCACGAAATCGCCCTCGCCCTACAGCACTAAGCCGCTCACGTCGCATAAACTTCTAGTGTCTTGAGCCATTAATTCGCAGCACAAAGCCAAGGGCCAAAGACCCGCTCTATACCAGCCCAGGGCGAAGCCCTAGGTTTGCGTTCCGTAGAAGGCCCAAGGGCTGAAGGTCCGACCTATACTTCAACGAGCTACTGACTCAGTACAAGAGTTGGACTCATCCCTTCTCCTCTAGCCGTTGCGGTAGAAATGGAAGAGGAGTTGAGAAATTCAACCAGATCGAGCGATCCGGGCAATTATCGAACCAGATAATAATCCACGGTTGCCACCACGCGAACCTTTTTCATCAGACTGGAATCCGCCTGCGCGTCGCTCGCCAGACCGCCATCCTCGCCCGTAGCTGCTTCACTGGCCACATTTGCCGACGCGATCGAAAACACACCCTGATTCGCAGATCGAATAGACCCAACCTGACTGCCTGAGTCCGCCGCAAAACGATCCGCCGAAGCCCGAGCATTTCGCGTTGCCTCCGTAATCATGTCTGGCTTCAGAGCATTCAGTCCCGTAAATTTGTAGCTAATCCCTTGCCCATATCCTCCGCCAACAACAATCCCAGATTTCACTAGCTCAGCGGTTTTCTGTCCAGCCTGCGCAATCTTGTCCACGTTGGCAGATTGCACCGTCAACGTCTGCTGCACGATGTACCGCGTACCGCTCTGAATGCTGCCATACTCATTCGCCCACTTGTCCGTAACCTGAATCTGCCCGACGGTGATCTCCTGCGACGCAATTCCCTGCTCTGCAAAGAACTTCAGCACTGCCGCCTTATCTTCTTCGCTTTTCGCAAAGACAGCATTCAAGTCATTGCCCGCCTCTTTGAAGGTAACAGGCCAAATCGCCGTATCGGACTTTACCGTCCGCTCCACCAGCCCCTTCACTGTCACATAGCGATCCGCCAGCTTGATTGCTTTGATCTGAGCGCCAAGTATCCATCCGCCAAGCACCATCCCCAACAGGATGCACCCGCCCAATACTGCGGCAAACGTCGTTGACCCCATAGTTCGTTCAGATTCCAAAGTAGTTCTCCCGATTACTGACGTTTGAATCATGGGACAAACCATTTGCACTGTCAAGACAAAAACGGCGAAGAGGCCCGCACAAGGCGGGCCTCTTCGCGTTGAATCAATAATGCGGAAACTACTTCTTGACCGTCTTGATCGTCTTCAGGATGCGCGAGACGATCTGGTAGGGATCCGCCGCCGAGTTCGGGCGACGATCTTCCAGATAGCCCTTGTAGCCGTCGCGGATGAAGTTCACCGGCAGGCGAATCGAGGCGCCGCGATCCGACAGTCCATAGGTGAACTGGTCGATGGCCGCGGTCTCGTGCTTTCCGGTCAGACGCAGGTGGTTGTCCGGGCCATAGACGGCGATGTGCTCGTCGATGTGGTCGGCGAAGGCCTTCATCAGTGCCTCAAGGTACTTCTTGCCGCCGACTTCTCGGATGTGCTTGGTGGAGAAGTTGGTGTGCATGCCAGAGCCGTTCCAATCGCCCTTGATCGGCTTGCAATACAGCTCGAGGTCCACCTCGTACTGCTCGCACAGGCGAGCCATCAGGTAGCGCGCGACCCACAGGTCGTCGGCTGCCTTGGCCGAGCCCTTGGCGAAGATCTGGAACTCCCACTGTCCCTTGGCCACCTCGGCGTTGATGCCCTCGTGGTTGATCCCGGCGGCAAGGCAAAGGTCGAGGTGCTCTTCAACGATCTGGCGTGCGAGGCTGCCCACATTCTTGTATCCGACGCCGCAGTAGTACGGGCCCTGCGGTCCGGGGAAGCCATCCTCTGGGAAGCCCAGCGGACGACCGTCCTGATAGAGGAAGTACTCCTGTTCGAAGCCGACCCACAGGTCGGGATCGTTCTCGACGGTGGCGCGCGTGTTGGTCGGATGCGGGGTACCATCGGCCAGCAGAACTTCGCTCAGGACAATGTAGGCGCTCTTGCGCGATGCATCCGGGTAGAGGGCGACCGGCTTCAATTTACAGTCCGAGCTCTTGCCCTCGGCCTGTTCGGTCGAGCTACCATCAAATCCCCACACAGGGATGTCGGCCAGCGTCGGTTCCTTCTCAAATTCCTTGATCTGGGTTTTGCCGCGTAGTCCGGGAACAGGCTTTGTGCCATCAAGCCAGATGTATTCGAGTTTGTACTTTGCCATTATTTTTGAGGCTCCTTGAATGAATCGCTTGGGATTTACGCGGCATCTACTGTTCTTCCTTACCTCACAAAGTGGCAGGCGAACCGCAAAAACCAGAAATGGAACGGTGCGTAATTAAAAAAATAACAGAGATTGCAGCCTGCGTGGTCTGCAAATTGCCGCCAACAACAATTTTTATTGTCACAAACATGCCAAAGCATCCTCTTGTCACAAACACGCCAAAGCCGATGTTTGACGGGCTTCAGCGCCAGTCTCTATGCCTCTCGACCCGCCTCCATTACCTAGCATTTTTTCGCCAGTCACGCCTCTGTTACCCACTTCCGTGCCTGTGTGTGATAAGTTTGAAAAGTTCTACGCAATCGCGGTCGGCGACGCCCCCTTGAGCGCCCGATGCCGCATCTTCTCGGAGGATCTCCAAATTGGGCATGAGCATGGTTCCTACGCGCCTCTTCTTCACTAAAGGCGTCGGTCGGCATAAAGATCGTCTCACCAGCTTCGAACTCGCTCTGCGCGACGGTGGCATTGCCGCGCAAAATCTCGTCCGAGTCTCGTCGATCTTTCCCCCGCGATGTAAACTCATCACGCGTAAAGAGGGCCTCAAGTGCCTGAACCCCGGCGAAGTTGTCTTCGCCGTCATCGCTGAAAACTCCACCCGAGAGCCACATCGCCTCGTCGTTAGCAGCATCGGCGTCGCGATCCCCACCGACCGCGCCACCTACGGCTACCTCTCCGAGCACCACAGCTTCGGCGAGACCGAAGATCAGGCCGGCGACTACGCCGAGGAACTTGCCGCAGAGATGCTCGCCACAACCCTCGACGTCGACTTCGACCCCGACAAGAGCTGGGACGAGAAGAAGGAGATCTACCGCATCTCCAACAAGATCGTGCGCACGGCCAACGTCACCCAGTCCGCCGTCGGCGACAAGAACGGTCGCTGGACCACCACCATCGCCGCCGCCATCCTCATCTTCGAGGACAAATCCTCGGCAGCAAAAACTTCAACAACAAAATCCGCGTCCACCAGTAAGCCAACGGGCAAATCGGCGCGCTAATTCGCCGCAGCCCATGCAGGTTGCTGCACTCAGCCGCACAGCAAAAGGACGCCCACCCCGGCGTCCTTTTGCTGTGCGCAGGAAATATCATTGCAACCCATCCCACGCTCGCTATAATAGTCATCTGGAGATGACCACATGGCCACGCTACCAAAATTCCTGCCGCCCAAACCTACGCGAGCGATCTCACACCACAAGCGCGCCTCGGTTGCCACTGCCAAGGCGAATCTCTCCGCGCTACTAAAGGGCGTCGAGCGCAATCGTGAAGAGGTCACGCTCCTGCGCCGTGGCATACCCATTGCGAAGATCGTCCCCATCGCGGAGGCAGCTCCACAATCCGGCTACGGATGGATGCGCGATAGTGTCCGCGAGCTAGGCGACATCGTCGGCCCAACCGGAGAAGAGTGGGACGCAGGCGATGAGTGACGCCTCGCCCCTGCTGCTCGATACCCACGTCTGGGTCCGCTACATCAACGGCTCACCGAGTCTGAAACCCGCCGCGATTCGTGCCATCGAGAGCGCGCGCCGCACCGGCGCGGCTTACGTCTCGGTTATCTCCATCTGGGAGATTGCCTTGCTGGTTCGCAAACAGCGTCTGGATCTTCCCATCGGCGTCGAGCGTTGGGTACAGCGAGCCTTCGAGCTTCCCGGCATTCAACTCGCGCCCCTGACGCCGCAGATCGCCATCGCATCCGTGCAGCTTCCCGACACGCTCAACAAGGACCCATCGGACCGCATCCTCGTCGCAACCGCGCGCATTCAGGGCTTTACACTGGTAACGCGCGACAAAGACATCATCCGCTTTGCAAAGAAATCGAATCTCTCGCTGCAACTGGCGTGAGTAAGGAATTTATGCCGAATCCAATCCCCGTAGCCCTAATCCAGATGGCCTGTGCGCCGTCGGTCTCCGAGAACCTAGACCACGCCGCCGACCTCGTCCGCGATGCCGCCCGCTCGGGCGCGCGCCTCATCTGCCTGCCAGAGCTCTTCCGCGCGCAGTACTTCTGCCAGCGCGAGGACCACGCCCTCTTCGCTCTGGCCGAGTCGATCCCCGGCCCCAGCACCGCGCGCCTAGCCGCCATCGTGCGCGAGAAGAAGATCACGCTGGTCGCCAGCCTCTTCGAGCGCCGCGCCCCAGGCCTCTACCACAACACCGTCGCCGTGCTGGATCACGCCAGTGCCAAGCCAGATCACGCCAACGCGCAAAGCAACCCAGCCTTCGCGCAGGACAACATCGTCGCCATCTACCGCAAGATGCACATCCCCGACGACCCACTCTTCTACGAGAAGTTCTACTTCACTCCCGGCGACCTGGGCTTCCGCTCGATCCCCACCAGCGCGGGCCCCATCGGCACGCTCATCTGCTGGGATCAGTGGTTCCCCGAGGCCGCGCGCATCACGGCCCTCAGCGGTGCCCAGACGCTCTTCTACCCCACGGCCATCGGCTGGCACCCCAGCGAGAAGGCTGAGTTCGGCGCAGCCCAGTACGACGCATGGCAGACCATCCAGCGCGCCCACGCCATCGCCAACGGAGTCTTCGTCTGCGCAGTCAACCGCGTAGGCCACGAGCACGGAGACGTAATTCTCGACTCACCAGATGTGGCTACGGACTGTCATTCAGTTACGGATTGTCATTCTGAGCGAAGCGAAGAATCCCCGCATTTTGCTCGCAGCGCAACACACTACACTGTCGCTGAAAGCGCTCGATCCGCCGATGCAATCTCAATTCCCGGCCCCGGCGACCACACGCCCGCCAGCGGCCTCGAATTCTGGGGTGGAAGCTTTATCGCCGACCCCTTCGGCCGCATCCTCGCCCAAGCCAGCCACGACAAGGAAGAGATCCTCACCGCCACGCTAGACCCCACGCTGATCGAGGTCACGCGCCAAAACTGGCCCTTCCTGCGCGACCGCCGCATCGACGCCTACGCCCCCATCACCCGCCGCCTCGTGGACTGAAGCCTTGGATATTACGAAACAAATATCTGGCGCAATTATTCCATCGAAGAGCAGAATAGCAATATGGATATTCACCCCAGTGTCGCATCTGCCGCGCTCAGCCTGATTAATTCAACCGTGCAAACGGCAAAAACTGCCGTCGAGTTGGCTAAAAATTCAAAAGATTCCTCCCTAAAAGAATCCGTCGGTGAAGTCCTAAACGGTATCCTAGACTTGAAAATCAAGGTACTAGATTTAGAAGGGGAAAACCGAGAACTCAAGCTCAAACTAAGTAATCAAGAAGCACTTGAGCGCAAAGGTGAATTTGGATATTGGTTCAAGAATGGCGAAACTGACCCACTATGTCCAAAGTGCTACGAGGGCGACGGAAAGCTAGTGTACCTACGCAAGCCTGAACCTTGGAGTGGTGGAATCAGGAGAGATTGCCGTGTGTGCGGTTCAACGACTTGGGAACAGCCAATGGATCTTCGTCCCAGACAGATCCAACCAAGAATTAGTCGCTACTGAGCAGGCATGAGCTGGAGCTCCAAATCACGCTTCTGCAATGTGGGTTTACCCCCGGCGAAATTCACCGCACTCCACCACCTGAAACGAATTTGGCGAAGCCGTGTCCACGGCGGCAACGATCTTGCCAAGGTGAGGCCGCAGAATCTCCCAATCCAAAGCCGTGAGGCAGACCAGCGCAATGGATCGATCCCGCAGGTTCTGCTGATAACTCAGGTTGCCATCCGCCGTTAGGAAGATTTCAAAACCGTTGGCTTCGGCCAGCTTTAATAACTCGCCATTTTTTACCCCAGCCCATCCCATGTAAGCCACCGTCATGACCTCGTGGTTTGGCAACGCAAGTCGCAGTCGGTGCGGCAGATTCTCGTCGAGCAGAACTCTCATGCGGCGGAGGCCCGCTGCGTCTTCAGGTAGTCGATCATGCACAGAATCGTCTCCTCCGACAGCGATGGGAAGTCCTCTCGAATCTCTTCAACCGATGCGCCGCGCGCAGAATACTGCTCAATCGTATCCGCGATAATCCGAGTCCCTTTGATGATCTGCTTTCCCGACACCTTGCCCGGAATGACTTCCACCAACTCGCATCCTGTCCAGTCCATAACGGCACCTCGCTAGCCCAATTCTATTGCCCAGCCAACATTTTTCCTGCAAATTTCCCCGAAAAAGTGAGGATTCTATGCGTGTTGCCCAGTGCTTCATCGGCTAGCTGCGAAGATTAGAGCATTTTCACTGTTGCTGTAATGTGGGCATTGTGTGATCCCACCCTTGCGGCAAAAACAAGTACGCCGCAAGGATGGGGCACCCAGAGTTTACACTAACTTTGAAAATGCTCTAGTTCGAGGTCTTCACGTTGACGGTGCGCTTGGCGCGATCCTCGGCGATCATGCGGACGACATCGTCGGGCGTGAACTGTCCCTTGACCTTCTCGCGTGCCTGCGCAATCTGGCCGCTCAGTGAGGCTTGGATGCGCTCGGCGCGATAGCAGCGAAAGGCTTCGCGAAAGAGTTCGCTGGTGGTGCGACTCTCGCGCGCGGCCAGCCGCTCAACCTGATCGGCAAGCTCGGGGGGAAAACTAACGGTAAAAGTGCGTGTTTTTCCGGCTCTCAGAGACATGAATTTACCTTACATCTCGAAATTTTGTAAGACAAGATGCAAGGCCATGAGTTTTTTCTCTCATCAAAAAAGTTTCCCCTTATGGAACGCGGTGGCTGCAACCACTTGGCGGAGCCTTCGCGGCAGGTCTTTGCGTCGTAGCACATCGCGGTTCATCACTGAGGTAAGCTCACACAATGGAGATCTACGCAGCTACGACAAATCCGGGCAAACTTCGCGACTTTGCGCGCGCGGCAGAGGATGTACCCACAATCCAAATCGAACCGCTTCCCGGCCTAGCCACAATCCCCGCGCCGTCCGAGGACGAGCCGACCTTCGAGGGCAACGCCCGCGTGAAGGCCGTCTACTACTCGCTGCGCGCGCCGGGGCTGCTGATTCTGGCCGACGACTCCGGCCTCGAAGTCGATGCCCTCGACGGCGCGCCGGGAGTTCGCAGCGCCCGCTTCGCCAGCGATCTAGCCTTCCCCCAAGAAGCCGAAACGCCGGACAATCGCAACAACGCCGCGCTGCTCCACACCCTCGGCGGCGTTCCCGAGGATCACCGACAGGCGCGTTACCGCTGCTCGTTGGCCCTCGCCCGCGACGGTCAGGTGCTCTACACCGCTGACGGCATGGTCGAGGGCCTAGTCCTGACCGAGCCACGCGGCACCGGCGGCTTCGGCTACGACCCGCTCTTCTACCTGCCACATCTCGGACGCACCATGTCGGAGCTCGCCCCAGCCAACCGCCTCGCCCTCAACCACCGAGGCCGCGCCATCGACAATCTGCTGCAAAGATTACGCACACAGGACGCGAGCTAATTGACTGACCGCCTGTTGTTGACCAAAGTGGGATCAATTCAGGCAGCCAGAGATCTAGCGAGCCCGCTCCGCGTCGGCCAAACGGGCTAACGCCTCTGGCCACTCGCTCGGTGAGCTGACAAGCGCGTCGGGCGCCGCCGCCGCAAGGCTGTGCGGAGAGAACCCGTAGCTGCATCCAACCGAACGCGCGCCACAGTTGCGCGCCGTCAAAATGTCCACGTCCGAGTCGCCAATCATCACCGTCTCGGTCGGGGAAATCGCCGCCACATCAGGCTGCAGCGCAGAGGCCTCCGCCATCAGCGCAAGCAGCCCCGTCGGGTCGGGCTTCTTGGTGTGGAAGCTGTTGCCACCGTAGTTCTGAAAGAAGAATCGGTTCAGTCCGAAGTGCTCGCAGATCTGGCGCGAAGGATTCACAGGTTTGTTAGTCAGCACAGCCATCGCCAGCGTCGGATGCGCCGCACGAATCACCGTCAGTGCGTCGATTGCGCCCTCGTACACATAAGTAAAGTCGAGCTTGTGTACGCGGTAGTAGTCGAGGAAGAATGTCAGCGCGTCGTTCACGTAGGCTTCGTCGTGAACGTCGCCTTCGGGATCGCCCAGCGCGCGCCGCACCAGCATCGTCGCGCCGTCGCCAATATAGCTTTCGACCATCGCCAACGGCAATTCGTGCTTGCCCAAATGCACCAGCATCGCGTTGATCGAGTTCGCCAGATCGACGCGCGAATCGATCAGTGTGCCATCCAGATCAAAGACAATCAGCCTAGGAACCATGCGTCCATTCTACCGGCTCTGTTGCTACGCTAGGAAATCTCTGCCCCAGTCCTCGTTTTGAAAGGGCGGGACTTTAGTCCCGCCGCATGTTGCGCAAAATCAATGGGGCTTTAGCCCCCGAGGGAATGCTGAGGACTTGTGCAAACCAGTCCTTGCTCATTAACAACGTCACTACTCCTCAAACCCGCGATTCCAGTGGCGAATCACGCGCGTCTCCTTCTCGAAACCCAATACGCTAACGCTGCCCGTCGCCAACACGAAGTGATGGCCTCCGCGCGCATCGAGCCCGATCCATCGCGCCGTCAGGATGCGAAAGATGTGTGCATGAGCGAAGAGCGCAACGCGCACCACGTCATGGGTCGCGGGTCCTGCGGCGGCCAGCGCTCGCTCGATCACGCCATCGGCGCGTGCGCCAACCTGCTCGACCGACTCCCCGCCGACGAGGTCGTCTTTCCACACCGACCAATCGGGAATCTCCGCATGAATCTCCTTCGCCGTGCGCCCCTCAAAAGCTCCGTAGTCCCACTCGCAGAGTCCTTCGTCGACCTTCGCTACCGCGCCAAAGCCTGCGATCTCACAGGTCTCCCGCGCGCGTCGCAACGGGCTGCACAGCACCGCGGCAAACTTCGTGCGGGCAAGATGCTGGCCCAACACCGCCGCCTGCCGTTGCCCATTCTCGGTCAGCGCAATATCCGTGCGCCCCGTGTGCCTGCTTATCCGGCTCCACTCCGTCTCCCCATGCCGCATCAACCAAAGCTCCGTCAAGTCATCTCCTTCGTATCGCTTCTGCAAATACCTTATCCTATTAGGATGGACTTCGAGCTAGCCACAACCTACACACCACAGGGCGATCAACCCCGCGCCATCGCGGAACTGGTCGCGGGACTCAGCGCGGGCGAGAAGGATCAGGTCTTGCTCGGCGTCACAGGCTCCGGCAAAACCTTCACCATGGCTAAGGTCATCGAAGAGGCGCAGCGACCAGCCCTAATTCTGGCTCACAACAAGACGCTGGCCGCGCAGCTTTATCACGAGTTCAAATCATTTTTCCCAAATAACGCCGTCGAATACTTCGTCTCTTACTACGATTACTACCAACCCGAGGCTTACATTCCCGCTGGCGACTTATTCATAGAAAAAGAAGCAACCATCAATGAAGAATTGGATAAGCTGCGCCTCTCCGCCACGCGTAGTTTATTCGAGCGGCGCGACGTAATTATTGTTTCTTCGGTAAGTTGCATCTATGGACTCGGCTCGCCCGAGGCTTACTTCGGGATGCTGCTTCTACTCGAACGCGGTCAGAAGATCAAGCGTGAAGATATTACCCGCCGCCTAGTCGAGATCCTATACGACCGCAACGACGTTGACTTTCGCCGAGGGACCTTTCGCGTGCGCGGCGATATTATCGAGGTCTATCCGACCTACGACGAAAGTGCCTACCGCATTGAGTTATTCGGCGACGAGATCGATTCCCTCTCGCAGATTGATCCCCTCTTCGGAACCGTCAAGCAAAAGTATTCTCGCCTTCCCATCTATCCTAAGTCGCACTATGTCGTCCAGCCCGAGCGCAAGAGCGCCGCCAGCGATTCCATTCTCGCCGAACTAGAAGTATGGGAGAAAGAATTAGAACAGCAAGGCCGATTGGTTGAGTCGCAAAGAATTCATCAGCGGACCCGATATGACCTAGAAATGATTAAGTCCGTTGGTTACTGCCACGGCATTGAAAACTACTCTCGACACTTCTCCGGGCGACTAGCGGGCGAGCCGCCGCCTACCCTGCTCGACTACTTTCCGCGCGACTTTATGCTCTTTATCGACGAGTCGCACGTTACCGTTCCGCAGATCCACGGAATGTGGCACGGCGATCGCTCGCGCAAACAGAACCTCGTAGACTACGGATTCCGTCTGCCCTCGGCGATGGACAACCGCCCGCTAAAATTTGAGGAGTTCGAAGGACGAACGGGCCAGACGATCTATGTCTCCGCCACACCCGGACCTTATGAGTTAACTAAATCTGCTGGTGTTGTGGTCGAGCAAATTATTCGTCCCACGGGACTAGTCGACCCACAGGTAGAAATTCGTCCGGTCAAGGGACAAATAGACGACCTACTCGCAGAAATTCGTGAACGAACTAAATTAAATCAGCGCGTCCTAGTCACTACGCTGACCAAGCGAATGTCCGAGGACCTAGCCAATTACTACACGGAAGTTGGCGTTCGCTGCCGCTACATGCACTCCGAGATAGAAACGCTGGAGCGAATAAAGCTGCTGCGCGACCTGCGCAAGGGTGAGTACGACGTCCTAATCGGAATCAACCTACTGCGCGAGGGGCTCGACCTACCCGAGGTCTCACTGGTAGCGATTCTCGACGCCGACAAGGAGGGCTTTCTACGCTCGCAGGGCTCGCTGATCCAGACCATTGGACGCGCTGCTCGCCACGTCGAAGGTCGCGCCATTCTCTACGCCGACAAGATGACCGACTCCATGCGCCGCGCCATCGACGAGACCGACCGACGCCGCGTCAAGCAGGTCGCCTACAACGTGGAGCACGGCATTACGCCCACGTCCATCCTGCGCCCGTTGGAGATGGGTTTGGCCGGAATCCTGAAGGCCGACTACGCCGACCTAACGGACGAGGCCGAGGGAATCCCCGAGTTCGCCACGCAGGACGAGTTGGAGACCTACATCGGCAAGCTCGAATCCGACATGCGCGAGGCGGCCAAGAAGTTCGAGTTTGAGAAGGCCGCCAAGCTGCGCGACACCGTCAAGGAGCTGCGCTCGAAGGAGTTCCTCTTCAGTTAGGACTCGACGCCGCGCCGAATAATCCAGCTCAGTGGCCAGAGTGGTAGGGATGGCCCGCCAGAATCGTCAGAGCACGGTAGATTTGCTCGGCCAGCACAGCGCGGGCCAGCTCATGAGGCATCGTAATCGCGCCCAGCGACAGCGTCATTCCGGCGCGTGCGCGAGCCACTGCGGACCAGCCGTCCGCAGGCCCAATGGCCAGCACCAACGTCTGTGTGCCGCCGTCGCGCAACCGCCCGACCTGCGCAGCAAACTCCTCCGAGGTCATCTGCTTGCCCCGGCTGTCGAGCAGGATCAACATCGGAGCGGTGCGAGCGGACTGACGATCCAGCCAGGTCAGCAACGCAGCCTCGGAGTCGAGATGCAGCGCCTCGCAGGGCGAGTATCGTGCAGCACGGGCCAGATAATCCGTCGCAAGCTGCCCTGCGGCGTCCGACTTCGCGCGGGATCGGGTGGGCGACAGGGCGGCAAGAATCAGTTTCACTCCGTCAGCTTAATGCAAATAGCCCGCAATGTGCGAGAAATCTACGGTTTATGATTTTTTTCGGCAACTCACGATAAAAAAACTCTTAAAAAACATTATCTGTGGATTCATATTGTTGTATTCTTATTGCAATCACTGAAATCTTTGTAAAGCTGGTTGCTAGGCAATCCTCTATCTTCCTTGGAGAAGAAATTGATATATCAGCAGAATTGCATCATCCAAAACTGTCGAAGCTGCATCGAATGGCTATCCCAATTTGACAACATCCGTGAATTCCGCGATTTGAATCGGATCACGATTAACCAATTGTTCCTCTAGGAGATATTCATGAAGGGTCTTCTCGGTTTGGCATCTGCAACTTTTGCAATGGTGGTACTGTTTCTGGCATTTCTTGCCGGATCGACTGGGTTAGCCCAGACTAGTAAAGGCATCCTGACCGGAACCGTGCGTGACACCAGCGGAGCCGTCGTCGCCAACGCCAAGATCACAGTCACCAGCGTGGACACAGGCGAGGTGCGTTCGCTGACCTCGACCTCTCAGGGAGCCTTCCGCGCTGAGGCGATTCCCCCCGGCCTCTACAGCATTCACGTCGAAGCGGCTACATTCTCGTCGCTCGATGTCAAAGACATCCGGGTTCAACCGTCGGTTATCACGAGCTTCAATCCCGAGCTAAGTCTGGGTAGCATCACCAGCACCGTCAACGTTGAGGCCAATACCAACGCAATCAATACTGACAACGGCCATCTATCGGGAACCATCGATCTACAGGAACTGGCCGACGTTCCAATCTTTTCGCAGAACCCCTTTGAGCTAGTGGCAACGCTTCCCGGCGTACAGTTGGCCAATCCGTCGCTAGGCCTCGGAGGAGTAGGAGGCGAGGGCCAGCAGTTGATCATCAACGGAGCCCGTCCGCGCAGCAATAACTTCATGCTGGATGGTCAGGACATCAACGACGTGGGCATCGGCGGACAGTCCTTCCAGCCGCAGGTTCCGGATATGTATCAGACGGTTACGACTCTACTGAATTCATCCTCAGCAGAGTACGGACGCTCGGGCGGCGCGGTCGTCAATCTGGTCACCAAGAGTGGCACTAACCAGTTCCACGGCACTGCCTACGAGCTGTACTCCGGCTCTGGTCTCAATGCGCTCGACGGCGTCACCCGCGAGGGCAAGCCCTTCCCGTCCGGGACCCCCAATCAAAAGGCTCGCTCCGACCAGCATCAGTTCGGTTTTACCGCTGGTGGTCCCATCTGGAAGGACAAGCTCTTCGCCTTCGGAGGAGCACAGTGGTTTCGCTACTATGGAAAATCTTCGTCGAATGCGATCTATCTTCCCGACGCTGAGGGTTATGCTGAACTCACTTCGATCGCGGGAGTCTCTGCCACCACCAAATCTCAGGTTGCATTGCTTCAAGGGTTACTTAACAGCGGATCATATCTTACGACATATCAGCAGATTGACACGGGGGCCCCAATGACAGTTAGCTCGGGCAACTGCCCCGGCCTGACTTCCGACTGCAGCGTCACGGTTGGGCTCTTTCAGCGTCCTCCGGTCGCACAACAGGTACCGGACACACAGTGGATGTATCGCCTTGACTACATCCCACGCTCCAACGACACCTTCACCTTCCGCTATATCCACGACCGCAGCAGCCAAACGCCGGTTCTTGGTTATAACCCCTCTGCCCTTCCCGGCTTCGACGTGCTGGACGGAGGACCAACAGAATTGGCTCAGGGAACATGGACGCATGTATTAACTCAGAATCTTATCAACGAATTTCACACTTCTGAGGTTCGCCTCAACGTCCAATTCGCGCCAACTCCAGAGACCTTGGCCAATCCGCTGGCAAAGATCTACAACATCAAACTTGCAAGCAGCGGTCTTCCCCAACTGGGCGCCTCGCAGAATATACCGCAGGGACGCGCACAGCAGATGTATCAGTTTCAGGACACCGTCGGCTGGACCAAAGGGCGTCACTCTCTGCGCATGGGAGTTGACGTCGGCATCGACCACGAGATAGACCTGATCGCACAGAATAATATTGGCTTGATCCAGTTCGCGGCGAGCGACACCTACTCCTCGCTGGACAGTTTCCTTAGCAACCAGCTCGGCACCGGCGGCTCACTAAGCAAGACCTTTGGCCCCACACGCCGTGATCCGCACATGAAAAAGCTGGCTATCTTCGCACAGGATGACTTCAAGCTTACCTCTGAATTGACCGTCAACCTAGGCATCCGCTACGACTACGACACGAATCCAGAGAACGCGCTGGACTTTCCCGGCCTCAGCCTCAGCAACCCCTACGCGCCCATCGACACTGTTGTTCACGTCGCCGACGACAAAAACAACTTCGCTCCGCGCATCGGCTTCGCATTCAACCCGCACGAAGGAATCTTCGCCGACGGAAAAACCGTCTTCCACGGTGGCATCGGCATTTTTTACGACCTGAGCTTCACCAATATCCTCGTCAACTCGGCACAAAATTCCCCCAATGCACCAACCACGCTCATCAACGGCTCGGCGACTGACCCAGTCCCGAACCCAGCGGCTCGACTTGCGGCAGCCACTGCCGCACTCACTCCGCAGTCTGCTGTACTAAGCATCGCCAGCAATCTGGTCAACCCCATCACTTACCAGTACAATCTCGGTATCGAGCGTCAGCTTCCGGCCCAGATCAAGCTCACCCTCAACTACGTCGGAGCGCGCGGCGAGAAGCTCTTCGCCAGCCAGCAGCTCAACCCGTACTACAACGGAACGCGCCTCAATCCTGCACGCGGAGCCATCACCGTCCGCGACAACGGAGCCGACTCCTACTACAACTCCGGGCAGCTTGAGGTCTCGCGCCGCTTCACCCAAGGTTTCTTTGTTCGCGGAGCCTACACCTACGGAAAAGATCTGGACGATGCCTCCGAGGTCTTCACCCTCTTCGGCAATCCGAATACCTCCTATACGGCGAATCTGGGTCGCATCGCGCAAGACTACGGCAACTCCGCCTGGGATCGCCGCCACGTCGCCTCCATCGAATACGTCTACTCGCCTGCCGGCTTCCACTCCACCAACAACCTCACAGACCATCTGCTGGAAGCTGTAACGCGTCATTTCACCATCTCCGGCACAACACAGTTCGCGTCCGGTCCCTATAGCAGTCTTCAGATCACCGGACACGACACCAACAACGACGTAAACGCATACAACGACCGTCCGCTGGTCGGCAATCCACACGCTTCCATCAATCAAATCGGGGCCGACGGCTTCTATCTGAAAAAGGGAATTGCCGGAGTCTACTACGATCTGGCGGCCTACAACAGCAGCCCGAATAAGGTCTTGAGTGTCGTAACCCCCAGTCAGGTTCGCTATCTCATCCCCCACGGGGCGCAGTACACCACACAGGAGGTCGGTCGCAACAGCTACGAGAACCCCGGCCAATCGTTCTGGAACATAGCGCTAGAAAAAGGCGTTCCGGTAAAGGTTCCTCGTCTGCCGAACAGCCAGTTTGTCGTGCGTGCCGAGTGCCAAAACATCGGCAATCACAACAACGTCAGTGTCCTCGACACCAACCTGTTTGACGTCGGGACCTCGGCCTTCCTCAACAAATCCGACGCAAGAGAGAACACCTACCAGAGCTTCCGATTCTGGGGTAAGTTCGTCTTCTAACTGCTACATCAATCGCAGAAACAGCAATGGCGCTCGAACTTCGAGCGCCATTGCTGTTTATCCATTACAACTCAACGATCCGTTGCAATCGACCGCGACCTACTTAGTCGACTTCTTCTTCGCAGCCTTGACGACGACCTTCTTCGCAACGGATTTTCTTGCGACTGTCTTTACCGTCTTCTTCGCTACAGCCTTCGTCGCGGCCTTAGTGACTGCCTTTGACGCCTTCTTGGCCGCAGGCTTGGCTACGGACTTCGCAGCTTTCTTTACGGCGGACTTCGTTAGAACCTTTGCTGCCGTCTTCTTTGCCGCTGCTTTAGCGGCAACCTTGACCGGCTTTGCCGCTGGCTTCGCGGTAGCTTTGACCGGCACAACCTTGCCAGCGACCTTCTTCGGAGCCTTCTCGCGCGACTTTGCCACCTTGGCCTTCAGCTCTGCGTTGAGATCGGCGACGCTGATCGTGGTGGCCGACTTGCGCAGCCGCTCCAGCCCGTAGAACGCGCGCTTCTCCGGCGAGAAGACGTGGACGATGAAGTCCACATAGTCCATCAGAATCCACTCGGCCTGACGTCGTCCCTCGACCGAGTTTGGGTAGGCGCCGAACTCGCGCTTCAGGCGCAGTTCGATCTCGTCCGTGATGGCGACGTTCTGCCGCTCGTTGGTTCCGTTGCAGATCAGGAAGTAGTCGGTCAGGCCGCTCTCCGACGGGTCGAGCGCCAGAATGCGAACGTCTTCGGCCTTCTTGTCTTCGCAGGCCGCTGCGGCTGCCAGAAGCAGTTGATAGCTTTCAGTTGAGGGCATGGTACTCCTTAACTCCATGGTACGGGTTCGAGCGTACAGCGTCCATCGCATCCTGCGCAAATAAGTCAACATTGCGTCAGCAGTTCTAAATCGACCACGGATCAACACGGATCAAAGACAAGGATGAACTTGTTTTATCCGTGTTGATCCGTGGTCGGTTCTGTTTTTGTGCTATTTTCTAGGCGGTCGGGGCCTGCTTATGGTTTGAATTGTCCCCACTTAGAATTGCTGGCATTGCGTGGGCAGCGGGAGCAGGATTTCGCCTCTAACGCTCACACTTCCCTGAGCCGATTGCCGTTTCATTGTTGCGTGTGAAATGATGTCGATAGAGAAATTCCAGTCTTCAAGAGAATGAGGTCGGCAGAATGGCGGTAAATACGGGGCTGTGTTGTTCGTCGGACAGGCGGAATGGGGTCTGTTCTCAGAGAAACTTTGACCGCTTCAACGCGAGGTGCTCGCGATGAAGAGATCCCTCAACAAGCCCCTGAAGCCCAAGGACGCACGCGCGTCGGTTGCCATCGATCTGGGCGCGGAGAGCTGCCGCGTTATGCTGCTGCGCTGGAATCAGGGCGAGCCGTCGATTGAACAGGTGCATCGCATCTCCAACAACCCGCGCGAGGTCGACGGAGGTCTGCGCTGGGATCTGAACGCAATCGTCAGCGGTCTGGAAGAGGGCCTGCGCAAGTGCGCCGAGATCGCCACCGAGGGCATTCGCTCCATCGCCGCCGATGGCTGGGCCGTCGACTACGTCCGCGTGGACAAGGACGGCAAGCCGCTGGCCGACCCCTTCTGCTATCGCGATCAGCGCACCGTTAAGAGTGAAAAGTCCGCGCATCGCAAGTGCAGCCAAGAGCGGATGCGCGAGTTGACGGGAATTCAGATTCTCCCGCTGAACACCATCTATCAGCTCCACGCCGATTCGCTGGCCGGATTGCCCGAGGGTCAGCAGTGGCTCAATATCCCCGAGTATCTGCTGTCGCACTGGGGCGGCGCGCGCGTGGCCGAGTACACCAACGCAACTCACACTCAGCTTGTCGAGCTATACAAGAAGCAGTGGTGCCGCGAAATCTTCAGCGCGCTCCACCTCGACCTAGCCAGCGCGCCCAAGATCGTTCCTCCCGGCACCGACATCGGCAAGGTCAGCGGCCCGCTGGCCGAACTGCCCGCCTTCAAGGGCACGCGCATTATCGCGCCCGCCTGCCACGATACGGCCTCGGCCATCGCAGGCATCCCGGCCACCGGCAACGACTGGGCGTACATCAGCTCCGGCACCTGGTCGCTGGTAGGAACGCTGATCGAGCAACCCCGCAACAACGCTGCAGCGCAGTCGGAGAACTTTACCAACCTCGGCGCCGTTGGCGACCGCATCTGCTTCCACAAAAACGTCAACGGTATGTGGCTAATCCGCCAATGTACGGATCAGTGGGCGCTGGATGGCAAGGTCTGGCCCATCGTCGATCTGGTCGCCGCAGCCGAGAAGACGCCCTGCCCAGAGGGCCTGCTCGACGTGGACGATCCCGACCTGCTGCTACCGGAGCACATGCCGCAGCGCATCAATAGCCAGAGGATGAAGCGCGGCCTCGAACCGCTCGACGAGGGCCCGGAGAACGCACCAGAGTTTGCCAGCCTCATCTTCCACTCGCTGGCGGCGCGCTACGCCAAGGTTCTCGACCGCATTGCACTGCTGGCGGGCAAGAAGCTGAAGCGGCTGTTCATCGTCGGCGGAGCCAATCAGAACGCGTTCCTCAACCGCCTGACGGCGGAGGCAACGCATCTGGAGGTCTATCGCGGAT
>Ga0182011_10001717_pt1 | contig 19019 bp, 17 predicted proteins | sample 711E1DmetaG_FD_120481 | JGI IMG/M metagenome (GOLD analysis project Ga0182011, IMG submission 120481) | Permafrost microbial communities from Stordalen Mire, Sweden - 711E1D metaG | ecosystem: Environmental > Terrestrial > Soil > Wetlands > Permafrost | place: Sweden: Stordalen | collected... | reverse complement strand
GTCCCCCGAGTAATAAAAGAGCGTGTTGTGCAGCGTGAGGGACGCCGACAGCTTCCAGTCGTTCATAATCTCGGCGTGAGGCTGGCTGAAACTCTCCGTCTCCTGGGGACGGCGGTACTGCACCGACGCGTAGGCATCCCCCGCCGAATCCGCCGTCCACCCGGCAACGACGTTCTGCCGGCGGAGCACCCTGTTCCCGTTGACGAACTTGCCCAGCCCGTCGTAGGCAAGCCCGTCCTGGACAGGCCCGCCGAAGAATTGAACGCGCGTCGACATGTTCGCATCGAAACGGATGGCCCCGAAGAAGTACGAGTTCATGTCGACCCACGAGTTCGTCCTGTAGCCATCGCTGGTGATCCTGCCGAGCCGGCCGTACAGCATGTACCGGCCGCCGACGAGTCCCGAAGTAAACGAGGCGCCATATTTTCTCGTGGTCAGGGGGAAAGGCTTCGCGCTGTCGCCGAACTCCTGGAACCCCGCCATCATCTCCAGCACGACCCCGGGCTCCCCCCCGTAGGGGTTCGTCACCAGATTCACCGACCCGCCGATGGCGGGGGGACCGTAGAACGCGCTCCCGGCGCCACGCTGCACCTGTATGTTGTCCGTACTGGAGAGAAGGTCCGGGAAATCTATCCAGTAGACGTTATGGTCTTCCGGATCGTTCTGGGGGACGCCGTTGATCATCACGGAGATCCGTCTCTGGTCGAACCCGCGGATATTGATATAGTTGTACCCGATGCCGTTCCCGTTTTCGGAATATGTCGTGACGGAGGGGAGCTCCGAGAGAAGTACGGGGACATCCTGGACCGAGTAGCGTTCCCGGAGGTTCTGGGGCGTAAGGTTGGAGAACGTGACAGGGCTCTTCCGCCCGGTCGCCTCCGTCGCAGTCACGATGACAGGCGACATCTGGTAGACGGTGTCTTTTTTCGGCGGCGGGTCCTGCGCCCTCAGGCCTGCAATCGAACACCCGAGGAGAATAACCAGCATCCCCGAACGCTTCATGTTCCCTCCAAAAAACAATCCCGCAACCGGACCGGCGCGGGATTGAAAAGGAAATCAAGAAGCAGACTTGGTTCCGTTTCCCTACGCTGGCATGATCCAGATCAGGTTTACAGGGTGTGATCTCAGTCCCGCCGATTTCCAGCGGGACACCCCTAACGGTGACGCTGATAATCTGGCAAACAATTCCGCCAATTGCAAATCACTCCGGATCGGAATGAGCTTCAGGAGAGAGAGAAGCGGAGGATGGCTGAGGCGATGTACTCCCCGGCCGGCGGGAGGCAAGGAGAGACCGCGCGTCCTTGCAACAATAACCATTATGGGATATCTTCAGAATGGCGAACAATCACCGGAGGAACGATGAAAGCACAGGGAACGTATACCGTCAAGAAGTGGGATGAAAACACGTATGAGCAGATTTCTCCGGACATGAAAATGACAAGGGCCTCTGTCGAATACTCCCTCAGTGGAGAAATCGAGGGGAGAGCGTCCGTGGAATACCTGATGTTCTACAGGCACTTTGACCTGAAAGACCAGCACAACTCCTCCGCATCATATGCGGGCCTTATCCGGTTTAGCGGCGTTGTGGCCGGAAAGCAGGGGAGCTTTGTCATGAAGGACGACGGCACATTCGAAGGGGGGAGCGCCGTCTCGGCACTGCGGATTTGCGAAGGGTCCGGGACGGGAACGCTTGCAGGAATCACGGGAACCGCTCTGTATCGTGCCGGCCAGGAAGGGCTTCATTTTGAGCTGGATTACAAATTGCCGTAGGGGCTTTCGTCGCGCCAGGACAACGCGGACAATCAGTCAATCATGCCGGAACTCCCGGACCTTCTCTACATACGGAAACATCTCGCCCGCGTGCTCACCGGACGGTCGATTGCGGCCGTGGAGGTGAAGCAACCGGTCCTGGTCCGGAACATGCTTGACGTGCCGCTCGGCGAAGCCCTCCGCGGCCTTTCCGTGCGGGAAGTGGAACAGCATGGACCGTTTCTCCGCGTGGGCCTCGGCGGGGAGATCGACATCGTGACGAACCTCATGCTCGCCGGAAGGCTCCAGCACCAGAAGAAAGGGGAAAAGGCGGAGGGGTTTCTCTGCGTCGCGTGGATGCTGGACGATGGATCGGCGCTCCGGCTCTGTGACGAACGAAAAATGGCGAAGCTCTATGTCTGCCGCCGCGCCGACACGGACGCGATACCACGATACGGGACGCAGGGAGTGGATATTCTCTCCCCCGCGTTCACCCGGGAGAAATTCAGGACGCTTGTCGCCGGGAACTCACGCCGGCAGGTGCGCGTGATGATCAACGACCATACGGTCCTGAGCGCGATCGGCAATGCGTACGCCGATGAGATTCTGTTCGAAGCCCGCATCCACCCGAAGACATTTTCAGCCCGGTTGAGCGAGGAGGAGACCGACAGGCTGTTCGTCGCTATCGGGAGCGTCATGACCTGGGGGACGAAGAAGGTGGAGGAAGCCGCCCGGCCGATCCATGTGAAAGTGCGCGAACATCTTAAGGTCAGAAACAGGAGAGGAGAGCCCTGCCCCAGATGCGGCACGACAATACGGCGCGAGGGAGTCAGGGGACACGACACATTCTTCTGTCCATCCTGCCAGCCGGCTTCGAGGAAACTCTTCATCGACTGGCGCACCGCCGGGGAAAAACCGCCGGACCCGGATTGAGCCATTCATCACCCCCGGGAGTGTGACGCCCGCCACACCCATCCCCTCAAAATGGGCCGGAATATCAGTTTTCCTGGAATCCGGGACAGGCCGCCGTTGATTCACAGTCCATGGCGGCGTATATTGGATACGTCACTCCGTGAATTTACCGAATTGCCATGACACTGAACGAATTGCTTCTTGAACGTATGGCAGTGATCATCGAAGCCGCCACGGAAGCCATGTCGCGCGCTCACCTGAAAAGCTATGAGAAAAAGGGGATCGAGCACACACGCCAGCGGCTGAAGGCACTGCTTGTGCTTACAACGAGAGCCGTCAAAGAACGTAATCTGGGCCCGATGGTCGCGCACGCGGACTCGATCGCACGTGAGCGGTTTGCGTCCGGCTTCGATCTCTGGGAGGTGCAGACTGCGTTCAACGTGCTGGAAGAAACGATCTGGAACCACATCCTGAAGGAACTCCCCCCCACCGAGTACGCCGAGGCACTCGGGTTGGTAAGCACAGTCCTCGGAACCGGGAAGGACACTCTGGCCCGCCGCTACGTCTCACTGGCGAGCAAGACGAAGGCGTCCACCCTGAACCTGCAGTCATTATTCACCGGGATGGAAGGTGCCTGACAGACCGGGTGCGTATTCACGCCGGCACACTTATTGATTGGGGGGGGAATATGATTTCAGCTCCACGTGCGCCGTTCCACAGGACGCGGCGCGGGATAGTGTTTGCGCTCTCCGCGGCAAGCGTCCTCTTTGCCATTGCTGAGGCGGGAGCACAGGGGGATATCCGTGCCCAGATTTTCCGGGAGGCCAGCGAGGCGCGCACGCGCGCGAACCAGATCAGCGCGGACCTCCTTGCCCCGCGGAGTTTTGAGCGGGGGACGGCGGCCTACGCGAAAGCGGAGGATCTCTTTTCCCGCGGGAAGCCGCTGGATGACATCAGGGAGCAACTCCGGCTGGCATCCCAGAACTTCACTCAGGCCGTCGAGGCGAGCAAAACCGCGCAATCCTTATTCGCGGCGACTCTGAATGCACGTGCCGAAGCGATCAGTTCGGAGGCCGTGCACCTCTCCCCCGGGCTCTGGGAGAAGGCGGAGAAGATTCTCCTTCAGGCCGCCACATCGCTGGAAAATGGCGACGCCGGCGCTGCGCGCAAGGAGTCGGGGGAGGCGCATGGGATCTACAAATCCGCCGAGCTGGACGCGATCAAGCTGAGTCTCCTCACCCCCGCGCATGAACTTCTCATCCGGGCGGAGAAACTGGAGGTGAAGTCGACCGCCCCGGAGACCATGAACCGCGCGTACCGGTGCCTGGAACTTGCCGAAGCCATGGTCAAACAGAACAGATACGACGTCACCGAAGCCCGGCGGCTCGCGGGGGAGGCAAAATACGAGGCGGCCCACGCGATCTACCTCCACGAGATCATCTCCCAGATGCAGGAGCACAAGACGACATTTGAAGACGCGATCCTCCTGTCGGAGACCGCGATGGGACGGATAGCCTCGGCCCTGAACACCCGCGTCCGCTTTGACGGCGGGTATGAGCCCGTCGTCCAGCAGATCGTCACGGCCGTCAGGAGCCGCGATTCGGCACGGGCCACACTGGCGGAAAACTTCAGGCACCTCCGGTCCGAGAACGCGGCCCTGCATCGCCGCCTCGCGACGACTGAACCGCGCCCCGGCACGACAAAGGGTCCGGACCCGGCGCGGAAAGCGGAAGAAGAGCAACGCGTCAACGGCGCCGTCGCACTCGCAAGGACCTTCTTCGACCCGCGTGAAGGGACCGTCCTGCGGGACGGGGACAATGTCGTGCTGCGGGTATTCGGGCTCACGTTCTCCGCGGAGAATAAAGCGCTTGCATCGGACTCCTTCGAACTTCTCAGCAAGATCGAGCACGCGATCCGCCTCTTTCCCAACTGCCGGCTGGCGGTGGAGGCACACACCGAGACCGGGGAGAACGAGACGCTCAATCAGAAGATTTCGGAGAGGTGCGCTGCGACGGTTGCTGCGTACCTGAAAAAGTCTCCGCCGGTATCATCCCTGATCGAGTCCCGGGGCTGGGGGAGCAACAGCCCGATCGCCGACAGCAGCACCGCCGAGGGGCACGCCCGGAACAGACGGATCGATGTCGTCATCAGTCCCGAATAGCAGGCCGCGCGGCGCCGGAGAACGCATATTCCCCCACATGGCACAACGTCACACATGATCTCCACCATTAACGACTTCGAACACCTCTGGTCGAGCGAGCTGGAGGCCACGCAGAAGATTTTCAAACACCTCAACGACCGGTCGCTGTCGCAGGCGGTCAACCCGGAAGGGCGCACGCTCGCGCGCCTCGCATGGCACATCACGACATCGATACCGGAGATGGTCTCCCGCACCGGATTGAAGATACGCGGCCCGGGGCAGGATGACGCGATCCCTGCCACTGCGAAGCTGATCGCACAGGCATACAGCGAAGCCGCGATTTCGCTCCTCGAGCAGGTGAAGGCGGCTTGGACGGATGCGACGCTCCTGGAAAAGGACGAGATGTACGGCGAGAAATGGGCGAGGGGATTCACGCTCACCGCGCTCATACTCCACCAGGTCCACCACCGCGGGCAGATGACAGTGCTCATGAGACAGGCGGGGCTCGAAGTCCCGGGACTCTACGGTCCGTCCCGTCAGGAATGGGCCGCATTCGGCATGAAACCTCCGGCGATCTGATCTTCCGCCGCGCCGCTGCTGCACCCCCGGTGTTCCGCTCTCTCAACGGCGCAGGCACGCAGTGTTGGATATCATGCTGCCCGATTTTACCTCAAGTTCATCAGGGACTTCGTGAAGGTCGACGTGCTGAAGGGCCTATTCAAAAAATAGAAGGTCAATGTCTACAACCGTCTCCGGCATCCTCGAACTTGATCCAAAACAATGCGGTTTCCTTCGCACGCCCACACACGGCCTCTCGCGCGACGAGACAGACCCGTTTGTCCCTTCCGGCCTCATCACGCAGCTCGGCCTCCGTACCGGGGCGTTTCTGGAGGCGAGCGCGGTGGAAAAGCAGGGGAAAAGTCTCCAGGTCACCGGCGTCACATCCGTTAACGGTCTCCCGCCGGACAAGTGGAAACAGCTGAAGGAGTTCTCCGCGCACGAAGTCGTCTCTCCCAATGAGATCATACGCCTCGAAGGGAAGGGGGCCGACAGGGCGATGCGGGTCGTGGAGCTCTTCTGCCCCGTCGGGAAGGGTCAGCGCGCGCTGATTGTCTCTCCCCCGAAAGCCGGGAAGACCATGCTGATGCAACAGCTCGCACATGCGGTCAGCCTGCACAACCCGGAGATCGACCTGCTCGTCCTTCTGATCGACGAGCGGCCGGAAGAAGTGACGGACATGCGCCGCACAATCCGGGGGGAAGTGTATGCGAGCTCCAGCGACAGCGAACGGGGGACCCACGTGCGCCTCGCGCAGCTTGTCCTGGAGTACGCGAAAAGGAAAGCCGAAACGGGGAAGGACGTGGTGATCCTCCTCGATTCGCTCACGCGGCTCGGCCGGGCTTTCAACATACATCAGAAAAGCAGCGGCAGGACGATGTCCGGCGGCGTGGACGCCCGGGCGCTTGAGATCCCCAAACGCATTTTCGGGGCGGCGCGGAACCTCGAACACGGAGGCTCGCTCACAATCATCGCCACCGCCCTCATCGACACGAGTTCGCGGATGGACGAGCTGATTTTTCAGGAATTCAAGGGGACCGGGAACATGGAGCTCGTCCTCGACCGCGGCATGGCAAACGAACGCATATTCCCCTCGATAAACCTCGGGGCATCCGGGACCCGGCGCGAAGAGCTGCTCTTCGGGCCGGAGGTCGGCAGGCACCAGAATCTCCGCAGGTCCGTCGCGCGGCTCCAGCCCCGCGAAGCGATGCTCTCCGTGCTGAAGCTCCTCGAACAGTTCCCGACGAATGCGCTCCTCCTCAGCAAATTCTGAAGTATTCCACATCACCGCTCCCGCAGGGTTCGACTTCTGGCGGACCGCCTTCAGCCATGGATGGTGCGCACTCCCCCCGTTTTCTCACGACCCGGAGCGGAGAGAGCTCCGCCGCGTGTTCATGCTCCCCCGGACCCTGACCGCTTCCTGTACGATGAACGCCGGTGGAAAGGGAGTCCGTGTCAGTGCGGAGTGGTCCCGCGAACCGGGCTCCGGAGCCCGGGCGGATCTCATCGGCCAGATCAGGACGTGTCTCCGGATGGATGAGGATTTCACCGAATTCCACAGGGAGGCGTGCCGGCATCCGCGCTATCGCTGGATCGCAGCATGCGGCGCGGGGAGGATGCTCCGGTCGCCGTCCATGTTCGAGGACGCACTGAAGATGATCTGCACGACCAACTGCACGTGGGGCCTTACGACTCTCATGGTCTCCAATCTCGTCGCATGTGCCGGGGCACGTCCCGGGAAGGGTGGCACGGCGTTCCCCTCCCCCGCGGCGGTCGCGGGGATGACGGAATCATTCCTCAGAAAAGAGGTCAAGGCGGGATACCGGTCCCCCTTCATACTCGCCCTGGCCGGTCGAGTGGCATCGGGCGATCTCGACATTGAATCGTGGCGATCTTCCCCCCTGCCGACGCCGGCTCTGTTCGACGAGATGAAAACCGTCAAAGGGATAGGGCCGTACGCCGCGGGGAACCTGCTCAAGCTGGCGGGGAGGTACGACTACCTGGGCCTCGATTCATGGGTCCGGTCAAAGTACTTCGAGCTCCACCGGTCCGGAAGGCGGGTAAAGGACTCCACGATCGAAAGGGACTACGGGGAATTCGGGAGGTGGCGGGGCCTTATTTTCTGGCTTGAGATGACCCGCGACTGGCACGACGACAAATTCCGCCTCTCGCGACCGGCGCAGGCTTCAGCGTAACATTCCTGCGGAGAGAGAGTATAGTCCGGAGGGGCGGGGCGCGATGAGAGTGTGGGTCAATCCCCGAGACAGGTCCCGACGGCTTTGGCGGCGAATATGAGTTGCGAATCCGGAGGAACGAGACGCTGACGACCGACCGCGTCTGCGAGGGGGACGGTGATGACGGTGTTCTGGCGGAGACTCGTCATAACGTCGAACTGTCCGTTGGACATCGCCTGAAGCGCGACGGTCCCGAACCGGGTTGCAAGTATGCGGTCAAAGGCGGTGGGGCTCCCCCCGCGCTGGACATGCCCGAGGACCGTGACGCGCGTTTCCAGCCCGGTTTCATCCTCTATCCGCTTCGAAACGAGCTCGCCGATCCCTCCGAGGCGGACAGGATCGGTCCGTTTCTTGTCGAGCTCCCTGACGGAGACTCCCCCGCCGCTCGGTTTGGCACCCTCTGCAACGCACACGATGCTGAATTTCGCGCCTTTGCTCCTTTTGAGCACCGACTCGAATATTGCATCCCACGAGAAGGGAATCTCGGGGATAAGTATGATGTCCGCGCCCCCCGCGAGTCCGGCGCCGAGTGCGAGCCACCCGGCATAGCGCCCCATCGTCTCCATCACCATCACCCTGTGGTGGGCGGAAGCGGTGGTCTGAAGCCGGTCGATCGCCTCTGTCGCGACTGCGCGGGCGGAATCGTGCCCGAACGTCACTTCCGTCGCATCGAGATCATTGTCGATGGTCTTGGGGATACCCATGACGTTGAGTCCCATCTCGGCAAGCTTATGCGCGATGATCTGGGTCCCGTCGCCGCCGATCGTGACGAGTGCATCGAGTTTCAGGTTCCGGTAATGATCGACGACCTGTTGCGAAGCGTCAACGATACGGATGTTGTTCCGTTCTCCCATCGGGAAATGGAAGGGGTCCCCCTTGTTGGATGTGCCGAGTATCGTCCCCCCCTGGTTGATGATGCCGAGAACATCCATCGGTGTCAGCTCCCGGTGCCTGCCTTCGACGAGTCCTTCATAGCCGTCGATGATGCCGATAACGGTGGCGTTGTAATAGCTCATCGCGGGCTTGGCGATGCTGCGGATGACGGCATTCAGTCCGGGGCAGTCGCCGCCTCCCGTCAGTATCCCTATTCTCTTCAGTTTCATGTCAGGCTCAGGACTTTCCTTCGGGTCGTGTGGGTGTTGACGCGATAGCGCTGTAATATACGAAGTCCGGATGACTTATTAAAGGAGATTGCTTGTGGCCCGTAGAGTGGAGTATTCATACAAGGAATCGTTGAAATCCGATGCCTCCGACGAGCTTATCAACACGTATATTCTGCGCCCGGTTGCCGGACTCCTCGTCAGGGCTCTCTACCGGACGCGCGTGACACCGAATCAGGTCACACTCGCCGCCACGGCCTCCGGGCTTGCCGCCGCGGCACTCTACTGGCAGGGGACGCCCCTGCTGACGGCTCTTGCGGGAATCTGTCTGACGGGCAAAGACCTGCTGGATTCGGCGGACGGACAGCTGGCAAGAGCGAAAGGGCTGTTCAGCCGGGCCGGCAGATTCCTCGACTCTATCGGCGACTTCGCGGTCAATCTCGCGGTGTTCCCGGCGATCGCCGTCGCCATGGTCCGGGGCGGGAGCGGCGCCGGCGCTCCCCTCCTCTGCCTGTGCGCGTTCCTCGGCGTTTCCCTCCGCGTTTCGTACCACGTATTCTACCAAACATCGTTCCTCCATCTCCGGAACTCCTATGCGGGAAACCGGACGTCCGAGGAGATCCGTGAGGAGGACGCGGACGAGGACCGGCTCACTTCGTCGCTTCACCGGACGTTCCTCTTCATCTACCGCTGGCAGGATGACCTCGTCGCGCGACTTGACGCCGCATGCCGGGGAGAGTCCGGGACATCACGGATGGAGGACGAGAAATGGTACGGCGATGTCACGGGAGTGCGACTTTCGGGATTCCTCGGGCTCGGCACGGAGCTGTTCGTTCTGACGTTCTGCTCGGTGATCGACCGTCTTGATGTCTATCTCTGGATCAACGTCGCGGGGATGAATCTCGTCTGGCTGGTGTGCATCGCGTACAGAAGAGTGATCCTGCGGAGGGGAATCAGGTCCAGCGGCCGTTGTTCTTAACCTCCACTTTCAGAGCCGCCTGGACGGACTCTTCCTCGTCCGTGGTTATCGAAAAAAGCTTGCGAAGGTGTTCGACGGTGCTGAGATCGTCGGGAGACATCGCCCCCGATTTCAACGCTATGCGCAGCGCCTCCGTATACGTCTCCACCCGGGCGTCGCGCTCGATCTTTTTGTGCTCGCTCTCCGGGATGCCGAGCGAGAGCCGCACGACGTCGAGCATCGAGCGATCCTCCGTTGCCGGCTCTCCGCTGGCCCAGGCCTGACGCATCATCGCTCTGTACGTGTTCATGGATTCACGGTGGAGCAGTTCGCGCCCCTTCTCCGCCGACTTCAGCCGGTCCTGTTCTTCCTTGCGCCAGGCATCGCCCTGTTGCGACCTCTGCTCTGACACCGACCGTGCCTCTTCGGCCTTCCGCTGGATCGTCAGGACGCTCTGCTCGTATTCCCGGGCTTCGGCATTCCCCGGGTCCATGGCATACACCGTCTCGATCTCGGTGAGCGCCTTGTCGTACATGCCGTCCCGCGTATAGTCGCGGGTCTTCTGAAGGCAGCCGGCGATTTTCGCTTCACGAATCGCCCGCTGTTGCTGGACCTCCTCCTCCATCCGGGCCTGCTCGGCGAGCTTTCGCTGGAGCTCCTCCACCTTGTGGCGCTGTTCCTCCTGGAGTGTGCGCGCTTCCTCTTCCCGGCGGACAAACTCCTCGCGCGCCGCATACACGGTCTGCTCGAATTCGCGCGCTTCGACGTTCGCGGGATCGAGACGGAACACTTTCGTCACTTCCTTCAACGCCTCCTCGAACTGGGCGAGGCCGACGAATTCCTTTCCCCGCTCGAGATACGCGCGGATCTTTTTTTCCTGTGCGAGCCTGCGTCCCTCTTCGATGGCCTGGCGGACGGCTTCTTCGTATTGCCTGGTCTCGTCCGCCTGCCGCCGGCGTTCCGCTTCCTCCTTCTCGCGGTGGCGCCGGTTTTCCTCCTGGGACTTCCGCCCTTCCTCCTCCAACCGGAGACGCTCCTCTTCCTCGCGGCGCCGCTGGTCCTCCTCGACCCGCCGCCGGGCTTCGTCTTCGATCTTCTTCCGTTCCTCTTCGAACTGGCGACGCTGTTCCTCCGCCAGCCGCTCCCGTTCCTCCGCCAGCCGTTTCTGGTACTCTTCCTCGACTTTCTTCTTTGCACGCTCCTCAACGATCCGCCTGGCGTCCGCCTCCTGCTCGACTTGCTTTTTGCGGGCCTCTTCCATCCGGACCCGCTCTTCTTCCACCTGGCGCCGGAGCTGTTCCTCAATCTTCTTCTTCTCCTCCGCAAGCCGGCGCCGTTCTTCGTCAAGCCGGCGTTCCGTCTCGAGAACGACCTGTTTCAGCCGCTCCTCCTCCGCGTTCCGGCGCTGCTCGGCGGCCTGCTCTTCCTTCCTGTGGAGCTCCTCGATCCTCTTCCGTTCCTCTTCGGCACGGACGGCCATCTCCTCCTCGATTTTCTTCCGTTCCGCTTCCAGACGCTTGCGCGTTTCCTCTTCGATCAGTTTGAGCTTCTGCTCTTCGACCCGGCGTTTCGCCTCCGCGGCTTCTCTTTCCTGCCGCTGCATTACTTCGAGCTTCTCCCGTTCCACCTTGAGGCGGTCGAGCATCTCCTCTTCAATCCGCTTTCTTTCCGTCTCCAGCTTTCTGACCGTCTCCGCTTCGAGGCGGCGGCGCTCTTCTTCGAGGCTTCGCCGTGCCTCTTCCTGGATACGCTTCCTGTCTTCCTCCTCCAGCCGCTTCCGCTCCTCATCCTCCCGTTTCTTCCGTGCATCCTCCTCCCGCCTGCGGGCCTGTTCGGCCTCGAGACGCGCCCGGTTCTCCTCTTCGAGACGTTTCCGTTCCTCGTCCAGCTTGCGGTGGGCTTCTTCGATCTTCCGGGTTGCTTCTTCCTCCGCCTTGCGGTGGGCGTCCTCTTCCGTTTTCTTGCGCTGTTCTTCCTCCGCCCTGCGGTGAGCTTCCTCCTCCAGTTTCCTGCGCCGCTCCTCTTCCGCCTTGCGGCGGGCGTCCTCTTCCTTTTTCTTCCGCTGCTCTTCTTCCGCCTTGCGGCGGGCTTCCTCTTCCAGCTTCTTGCGCAGTTCCTCGTCCGCTTTCCGCTTCACCTCGGCCGCGGCATACCGCCGCGCCTCTTCGTCGAGCTGCCGCCGCTGCATTTCGGCGGGATCGGGGCGCTGCGTGACCGTCGATCTTGGCGGAATCGTGTCGCGCCGCGCCGGAGGGGGGGGCGTGACCGTGGGCTCGGTTTTCCGCTGCTGCAACGGGGGAACACCGGCCGGGGCGGGCGAAGCCGGACGTTGCGCCATCCCTGACGGAACGGTTCTGGGGGGGACGCTTGTAGATTCGGGTGGAGCTATTGCGGACGGGGGTGCGGCCCCCGTCGAAGAAGGGGGCTCCCTCTTGCTCTCGCGCTGCTCGATCGCAAATTTGATCCGCTCCATATATGCCACTGCATACGGGTTGTGCGGATCGGTCTGCATCGCAAGTTGGACGAGTCGTACCGCTCCCTCGTAGTCCGACCCCTTAAATAGCTTATCGGCCATTTTCAGGAAGTCGCCCGCCTTTTTACGTTGTTCCTGTCGTATTGCGTCGTCGGGGTCAGGCACAGTCGTCACGTGTAAGAACTGTCACACACCTGATTCTTCAGCATAGCTAATATATCCATTGACCCCTTGAGAGTCAACGCGGGGCAGGCCCGTGCTGATGACCGTCACAACCGCACACAGTCAGGGAAAAGGGACACCGGGAGGAGAGAAGGGGCTCCTGTCCGACGAATCGACAGCCGGAGGAAGGCGGAATTCGGCCCCGGGGCGGAAAAATGTCCTACCGCTTGAGTGTTGCGAGGAAATCGGGATCTGCGTGGAGACTGAAGTAGTCCATGTCCAGAATGGCCGCCAGGCTGAACTTCCGCGTCAGGGCCTTCCCCAGGTATTCAAGGGCCCGCTTCTTGTCCTTCTGGAGTGCGTACATGCGGGAAGTGAGGTAGAGCACATCATCGTCCCCGGGAGCGGCGACCTGCGCGCGGGCCATGGCGGCCACAGCATCTTTGAACGTCCCGAGGCGTGTATAGACGAGAGCCAGGTACGCCTGCGCCACTGCATCGTCGGGGTGCGTGACAAGACGGGCTGCGAGTATGTCGCGCGCCCTCACGAATGAGGCCTGCCATTCGGGGATCGGCCTTCCGGCGGATTGCTGCACCCGCCCGAGCTTGTAGAAATCAACATAGCTGTCCCGCATACGCGCTGTCCGGTCCATGAGCAGATCCATCCCCCTGTCGATCTGCTCCAGGTGAACGAGCACTTCCACATACAGACCGCTTCCGTAGTCGCTTTTGTCGCGGGCGAGCCTGAGCCCCTGTTCGTACGACCTCATGGCCGACCGGTAGGCCTCCCGGTTGTCCGGTTCATGGATTGCTTTGAACTGCTCGACCTCCCCGAGGAGCGTGTGGGACGCAATGTTCCCCGGGTCATCCGACACGCTGCGCTGCGCCGCCCTGACGGACTCGTCGATCCGCCCCATCGCGGCGTATGCGACGGCCAGGCGCCGCTGGGACTCAGCGTCGCTCGGAGCCACCGCCACGGCCTGCTCGAGGCGGACGATGGCCTTGTCGTATCCTCCGCGGAATTCCTCTGCGAGTCCCCAGGACCGGAAAGCCTCGGAAGTTCTCAAGCCCGCGCTCAGTGCGTGCTGTACCTCGCTGATGGCCTGAGCAATATGGGATTGCTGCATCTCGACTGAGGTTTCGTAGGCGAGAATATGCGCCCATGCGGCCGCAGAGTGCGTTTCGGCAAAGTCCGGATCGAGATGAACCGCCTGGTCAAAAAAGACGAGCGCCTCTTCAGGCGCAAAATTGTCCCCGAAGCGGAGGAGCGAGCGGCCCCTGAGATACAACTCGTATGCCGCTTCATTGCTGGTGGCGCTGCCGTAGAGGGGGCCGCCGGCCGTGGTAAGCGGTTTGACACCCATCCCGAGCGCAAGCCCCCGCACGATCTCGGGGCGCAGGGACGGAAGCTCCCTCGCGGACACATGGAACTCCGTCGACCAGAGACTCCTGGCTGAGAGCGTGTCTGTAAAATTGAGGCGGAGATCGTAGTTCTCCTGCACACGGCCGATCGACCAGGAGAGGACGTAATTCGCACCCAGCGCCCGGGCGATCTGTCCGGGCGGAGCCACGGAAGCACCGAAGGCATTCGAGGTCGCGGGGTTCATCACACGTACGTCGGCGATCCGCGCGAGCTCCTCCATCACATCCCCCGCAAATCCGTCGGCCACATAGCCAAGGGAGGTGTCACCCCCGGTCACGGGGGGGAGGACAAGAACGGAATAGCGCGCCGGCGAGACACTGTTACGGATATAGTCCACGACGAGCCACACCGCAACCGAGAGGACAGCAACCGCCGCGATTGTGAGAACAGGTTTGAGGGGGATGTGGATTTGAGAGAACCGGTTGTGGATGCGCCGGGTAAGCGGGAGCGGCGGGGGACCCACCGGCCCTTTCTCTTCCGGGACAATGTCATAGTCCGATTCGTGTTTCTGGCTCAGCGATGATCCCCAGAAGTCGGTGGGCCTGCCCGAGGAGGGGGGGGCCTCTTCCCGGGACGGGCGCACGGGCAATCCCGTCGCGTGCTCTCTCGCGTGCCGCTCTTCTTCCTCCGTCAGGATCTTCTCCGCCAGGTCCCGCGCCTTCAATATCTGATCACGGAGGGTGGTCGCGCGCTCATGGGAGGCATCCAGGTTCAGCACCTCCCCGATATATGCAAGGGCCTTGTCGTACTTCTCCTGCTGGTAGTAGCTGTTCGCCGCCTCCAGCATGTCCGTGATCTTCTTGCGGCGTGCCTCCCGCTCCGCCCTGTCGCCGGGAGAGGAGTGGGATTGCTGCGGAGCAGCAGGCGGCGGGGAAGCCCCCCGGGGGGGGATCGAGGATGGGGGGACCGCCCGCGCCTGCTCGCGGACTCTTGCCCTCTCCTCCTGCAGCGTCTGTAGCCGGGTCTTCAATTCGGTCAGAGCCGGATCATCGGGGATGATCTTGTTCAACTCGGCAAACAGCTCGGCAGCCTTCTCGGCCTTGCCGCGCTCGAGTGCGCTCTGCAGGCGCTCGCGAAGGACAAGGATCTTCTGTTCGGTGGCGGCCCTGTTTGCCGCCGCAGGTGTCTCGGCGGCAGGGACGGGGAACGGGGCGGGCGACCTGCTCTTTATGCGATCGGCATCGGCGTGACCCGCGCGGCTGCGGTCATCGTCCTCAAGCCGTTTCATTTCCGCTTCCTCCGCCCGCCTGCGGATTTCTTCAAGCAGTTGCCTGCGGGAGGAGTCGCTGGGATTATGTTGATCGTCCGACGGCATATCTCACGCGTAGTGGACCTGCGGGGGGGGGACCAGGAGCGCATCAACCGCAGAATAGAGCCCAATATATCCAAATCGGTTCCGAATGTCAATAATCCCGCCTTGACTTCAATCGCGCTTCTTTCTACGTTGCGTGTATCCCTACCACACATCTCATCGGAGAACCAATGGGCCCGCTTCTTATCCTGCTCATACTTGCCGTTGCACTTGTCGCATGGGCGATCATGAAGTACAACGCCCTGGTCACGCTGCGCAACCAGGTGGCAAACGGCTGGAAACAGATCGATGTCCAGCTCAAACGGCGACACGACCTTATCCCGAATCTCGTCAATACTGTCAAGGGCTCCATGGAGTTCGAACAGGAGACGCTGCAGAAAGTCATTGCGGCACGGGGGGCCGCCGTGAGCGCGACCGGAGTGGCGGATGCCGCCGCGAAAGAGGGAGTCCTCTCGGGCGCCCTCGGGCGGCTCTTCGCGCTCGCCGAGAGCTACCCCAGCCTCAAATCGAACGAAAACGTGAAACAGCTTCAGGAAGAACTCTCAAGTACGGAGAACAAGATCGGTTTTGCGAGGCAATTCTACAATGATATCGCGACGAAATTCAATATTGCCCTGCAGGTCTTCCCGGGAAATATCGTGGCGCGGCTCTTCGCCTTCAGGCCATCGGAGCTCTTCGAGATCAAAGACGCGGGAGAGCGCGACGTTCCGCAGGTCGATCTTTCTCTGAAGAAATAGTCCGCTTTCAGTGCCGGACACTCACGCCAACATATTCGAGCAGCAGGCGGCGAACCGCCGGAATACCATCCTCGTCATGGCGGTCTTCGTCCTGTTCGTCGGATTCCTGGGTTTCGGGTTCGACGTGTTCCTCTTCGGTTTCTCTCACGGGAGGCGCGCTTTTTCCGGCTTTCCGATAGCGACCTTTGCCGCTCTCCTCCTCGGGGGGGTCAGCGCCTACAGGGGACTGGAGAACGGCGCACGTTCCATTCTCGATTCGTCGGGGGCGCTCCCTGCACCCGCGGACGACCCGCGGTACACGCAGCTTCACAACGTTGTCGAGGAGATGGCCATCGCCTCGGGGCTCCCGAAGCCGCAGGTCTATGTGATCCCGGATCCCGACCCCAATGCATTCGCAACCGGGAAGGACCCCGACCATGCCTGCATCGTCGTGACGCAGGGGCTCCTCGACACTCTTGACAGGGAGGAATTACAGGGAGTGGTCGCCCACGAGATGGGGCATGTGCGGAATTTCGACATCCGCCTGATGACGGTCATCGCCGCGCTCATCGGCGCGGTGATGCTCCTTGTGGAATTTGGCTCACGGTCGATGCGATTCGGAACGGGAGGGCGGCGGGGCTCATCCGGCAGGGGAGGCGGGGGCGGAGGAGTGATACTGCTTGTCTTCTGGGTGATCGGGCTGATCCTCGCACCGTTCATTTCGCAACTTCTGGCACTGGCGGTTTCGCGCCAGCGCGAGTTCCTTGCCGACGCTTCCGGAGCCGAGCTGACGCGCAACCCGGGCGCGCTCGCTTCGGCCCTTCAGAAGATCGACGCCGCGGTCGAGCCCACCCGCTCGATCAAGAGGGGGACGGCGCATCTTTGCATCGCCAACCCGCTGGGGAGCAGCCTGGATGACAGGGAAGGATTCTTCTCAGATCTCTTCGCGACGCACCCGCCAATCAGGAAGAGAATCATGATCCTGAAAGGGATGGCTTACCAGCACGCGTGAGGGTTAACGATGGCTACTTCTGCACCCCCCGCGCGAGGATCGTGAGCACGTCCCCCTCGAGCGTCGTCTTCGGCGATTCGGTGATCCTCCCTATCTCTTTTCCGTCTTTCAGGAAAATAAATGTCGGTATCCGTTCGATGCCGAATTTTTCCGTGAGTCCGTCGTCGCTTTTCTTGGTGCGGTCCAGAGCATACAGCCTGATCCTGTCTTTCGGGAAGTCCGATTGGTCTGCGAGCCGCAGGAAACGCGGGACTTCACGTTTGCTGTCGCCGCACCACCCGCCGAAGAATATCGTCACGTCGACTCCTTCCCGCACACTGCGGATCATCGGGACGAATTCCGGGGCGATCCTTGCGGAGTCGTACCCTGCGCGAAACGGCGCATAGGGAGGGGTCTCGAGTATGTCCCGCGAGACCCAGCCCCTGTCCGCGGGCTCCCCACCGCCGGGGGCGGACCCCGCACACCCCGCGAGAGATGCAAGAACCGCACAGAGAAAGAGGCACGCAGCTGTTTTCTTCTTCCGCGCAAATCTCATATATTATCCCTGGTGATCATGATCGCCCTCACTATCCCTGCAACAACCCGGAAACCCCCGGCAATGACCAGACCGCTCGACCGGCGCTATGACGTTGAGAAGCTTTCCGCCATCGACGTCGCCGCACTTGAGACCTTCCCGTACGAGTATCCCGGAAAGGACATCACCGTCAACATCGAAACAGACGAGTTCACGGCGGTCTGTCCCTGGTCGGGCCTCCCCGATTTCGGCACCATCCGCGTCGACTATATCCCGGGGCGCCTGCTCATCGAACTTCGCTCGCTCAAGTACTACCTGCTCTCCTACCGGAACGTCGGCATCTACCAGGAACATGCCGTCAACCGGATACTGGAAGACCTTGTCCGCTCGGCAAAGCCGAAGTGGATGAGAGTCTCGGCCGATTATAAGATCCGGGGGGGAGTACACACCTACGCCAGCAGAGAATACACAAGGAAGAAAAAATAGGAGTCAGGCCCCCCGACCCCTGCGCGCAGTGACAGTGCGGAGCCTCGGACCGGAACGGAGCACCACCGCTTCATTGAGATTCCGGTGAAGCCCGCGCGCGTCTGCGATCCGGCCTAGATCGAATACCACGAGATGCGACTCTTCCCCGGGCCCGGAGCGGCTGTCGAACACCATCCCGCCCAGCGGATCAAACGCATAGGACCATCCCCCCTCTTCCCCTGACGCGTTGCACCCCACAACAAACACCTGGTTCTCGATCGCGCGCGCTTTCAGGAGGGTCCGCCACGCGTCATCGCGGACGGCGGGCCATCGCGCGGGAACGAACAGCACATCCAGTCCCCCCCGCGCCATCGCGCGAACAAGCTCCGGGAACCGGAGGTCATAACAGATGATGACGCCGCACGAGATGCGGACGCCCGGGAGCGTGACGCGGAATGTCCGGATGTGCGTCCCGGGACGGAAGTAACGGTGGTCTCCGGAGGGACGGAAGAGATGGATTTTGTCGTACCTGTGTACGAGCTGCCCGCGGCAATACACCAGGCTCGTGTTGCTGGTACGGGGAGGGGGCTGTCGCAAGAACACGCTGCCGGCGATGCAGTACGGAGCGAGAGTTTGTGAGGCTGATGCGAACGAGGAGAGAAACTGGTCTCCCGGGCGGTGCGGGGACGCCCCCGCTCTCAGTGCCGCATACCCGCCGTCCACCAGCTCCGGAAAGACAAGCATGTCGGCACCTTCGAGCCGCTTCGCCACGAGCGTCGTCGTAACGGTCCCCGGGCCCGTGCAGAGACGGATGCGGAGTAAGCCCATGCGCGCTACTGCCGAACGACGTTGATCGCCCTTTTCCCTTTCTGCTCGGTCTTGATCTCAAAAGAGACCAGGTCTCCCTGTTTTAGCGTATCGCGAAAACCGGTTTGCTTCACATTGCTCTGGTGAAAGAAGATCTCTTCTCCCCCTTCGGCCGTGATGAACCCGTACCCTTTCGCCCCGTTGAAGAACTTAACCGTACCTGTCATGCACTGTTCCTTCTGATAGCGTCAAATGGAAAAAAGAAAGCCCCGGCAATTGCGCCGGGGCCGGTACCGTGGTGCCGCGCCCACGTCATATCTTGGTGACGTTCGACGCCTGCAGACCCTTGGGCCCCTTCTCAACATCGAACTGGACTTTGTCACCTTCGTTCAGCGTTTTGTAGCCTTCGCCGACGATGGCCTTGTAGTGAACAAACACGTCCTCGCCCGACTCGCGCTGTATGAAACCAAAGCCTTTGGCTCCGT
>Ga0182011_10001716_pt1 | contig 19023 bp, 19 predicted proteins | sample 711E1DmetaG_FD_120481 | JGI IMG/M metagenome (GOLD analysis project Ga0182011, IMG submission 120481) | Permafrost microbial communities from Stordalen Mire, Sweden - 711E1D metaG | ecosystem: Environmental > Terrestrial > Soil > Wetlands > Permafrost | place: Sweden: Stordalen | collected... | reverse complement strand
TTCGGTTCCCAGAGAGTCCTTGTTAATCAAATCTAAGAAAATATGAAATCCGGGCGAGGGTTCACTTCATCCCCGACCTGAAGGTCGGGGTATTCGTGACCCTCCGCACTCTCGATGTAATAAAGGACCAAACTATTCAAGCGCAATATTTATTAGATATAATTGAAACTGGCATAGGCATCGATTGTGAGAAGGTCGTAGTTGAAGGCGATTTGGATTTAAGTAGATTAAAGAACGTGGAAATAAAGAATGGAAGTATATTCCGATATTTTGATTTTCAAAACTTCTATGGTCTATGCACCAATGGGCTAAAAGTAATTAGATCCTCTCTTGAATTTAAAAACACTACATTCTTGGGGAAACTCAATTTTTCTTGCTGCCAATTTAAGAGAGATATTGATTTTTGGATTTGTGCGCTCACTAAAGATGCTGTTTTTGAGCGCTCTTTATTTTGTGGAATTGTGCAATTTAGAAGAGTAGATTTCCAAGAATATTCGGTTTTTAGGGGATCGCAATTCTGCAAGGATGCAGAGTTTCAGTGGTCAATATTTGTCTCAGGCCCGGATTTTAGCGATGTGGGCTTTGCAAGCTATGCAAATTTCAATAATGCAGAATTTAAGGGTTTTGCAAATTTTAATGGGTCAATATTTAATAAAATAGTTTCCTTTGAACATGCTAATATCAATTCCATGGATCTTGATGCGAAATACAATGAGAACTCTGAGATCACTCTAAGGGAATCTAATTTTCGCAATTTAAAGGTTCCTTGGAAACTTATTAAAGATCGATTAGTATACAGCACAGAAATTTCTAGTTCGGAAATGCTCATCGATAAACTCACTTACCTAAATCTTATCAAAAACTTCAATGAGATTGGATGGTTTGATGATGCTGACTCTTGTTATTTCGAATACAAAAAATTGCTTAAGAAAAAGGATATTGATTCACTAAAACGTTTGCCTTCCAAGATAAGAAGCCGAGTTTTTAGGTATCAAGCTCCTTTTTTAAAAAAGTTTTCTAGATTCATTAAGGAGATTTGTAATAGCTGCAATGCTTTAATAAATGTGATCTTTTATTACATCAGTTTGATATTTTACGGACATGGCGTTAGATTAAGGATACCATTGTTAGTAGGGGCAGGCATAATAATGCTTTTTGCATGCATTTACGCGTATAACGGCCAAGCAAGTTCATTATGGCCAAGAGGATTTATAATAAGTGCTAAGTCATTTATCGGTATTGCACAATTACAAGGGGAGACTTTGACAGGACCTTGCGAATATTGGAGTATTGTAGAGAGATTCTTGGGAACGATTCTATTAGTGACTTTCACATTGGTGCTTGGAAAGAAAACACTAAGATAACTCTCCTCGGCAATGTGGCTTGAATGCTTTAGAATGCCCAACTATAATCGCCAAAGGCGTTTCACTGGTCTACGTGAATTTCAATATATTGATCTTTGGAGGAGTAACAGCCCCCTTCATTTTCGCCCCGTCCCCTTGCCTCGCCCTCATATCTCCAGAGACACCCATATCCTATCATGGATATCGAACTCCTTCCGACCACCTCCCTGCTCCCCGAGACCTTCAGCGTCCTCATCCCTCCCGTGGAGCTGCTGGCCGGCACCCTCAACAGCCGCCTGGAATTGCAGCGCTGGAAGTGCGCCGCGCCTTTCCAGTTCTTACAGCTCATGACCATCCAGGAGGAGAACCACCACAGCTTCCTGATCGCGGAGCACGATCCCATGCTCTACATGGATGACGGGCACATGGTGGAGTACATAGCTCAGGCACCGAAGCAGACCTCCGGGAGGCGACCATCCTGCTCTGCTCGCCAGGCGATAGTATCCCCACCTGCAGAAGATGACGGAGCTGTACGTTATGATAATGTCACAGAACTATCTTTGAGGACGCAATTTCTGGTATCCACTGCAAAAACAAATTTCAAGGCCAGAATATGAAAACATTCAAAGCCCGATGTTTTCAAGCAAGAGTGCCTGCTGATACGGAAGATCTCGGACTTTCCGAGGCAACGCTATATCTTCTTAATTATCGCCGTCGAGGATCTTTACTTTGTAGCCTTCAGATGCTCGATCCTCGGTTTCATCCAGGATTTCATACTCATCGAGTTCGATGATCTGCGTCTTAGACCCATTACCTCCCCTCATTGAGTTCGTGGACGGCCAGATGCCTCCCTTCAGCACCTTATTCAGCAGAGCAACACCAGCAACAGCCAACGCGATTCCAACGATTACCATTCAAGAGCTCATATGTACAGAGGTCGATATATAGGTAACCGATTCTTTGTCGTGTTTTCAGTCATTTCTTCCAGATCGTGGAGCACCATCCCCATGCTCTGCAGGGATGCCGAGTGGATGGTCGAGCCAGGGGGATGGGCGCACTAACCCGGCACCCAATCCCTTTATGCACTCCGCCAAATCCCTCCAAAAAATCCATTTTCACTCATTTCGACAACCTGATATGCAGAGACCGTCTAAATATCTCTGGAATTTGCAGGATGATAAGAATGGTGTTCCAAATGAAGCCGATTTTAATAGTTTTGTTTCTGGGAATTATGGTCCTATTTTGCGGGTGTATCCAGCCGCAAGCGGAACCTCAAGTGAAGACGACCGCGGCATCAGAAGAATGGAAGCCGGATGGCGTTGTGGGAGCAAATGAATATGCCAGAACCATGACCCTGCAGGCACCCGCCAGCAACGGCTACTCCGGCGGAAGCATGACGCTGTCCTGGAAGAACGATGCCGAGTATCTCTACCTGGCACTCAACGGCACGACCCGGGGCTGGGTTTCCGTAGGCTTTGAGCCGACAGTCTGGATGAAGGACGCCGATATCATCATTGGCTCAGTTGAGAATGGAAGAGCGACCGTTTTAGACGAGAACTGCACCGGCAACTACGGCCCGCATGAGAACGACACCCTGCTGGGTGGAACTTACGACATCCTGGAGTCCGGCGGAAGCGAAAAAGGCGGCATTACAGTGATCGAGCTCAAGAGGAAGATGAATACTGGCGATAAGTTCGATAAGGCCTTCGTTCCCGGCCAGCAGGTACCCATAATCTGGGCTATGGCCGACACCACCGACAACAGCGCCAAGCACAACATGGCCGAAGGAGAGGGAGTTATGGCCATGGAGGGTGGGGTCTAGAAGTCCGGAAGTCCGGACGCCTTGCCCAAAGGAGCATGACGAGGCTGTTATGCGCCCGTAATCCAGTATTTTTCCGGAAATATCATATCCCGAAGAAGCAGAAACAATCGAAAAAGAGAGGCGTCAATTATGGCTGAAGTTGGAGATGCGGCACCGGAGTTTTGCCTGCCTGGTGCGAGCAATCAGGAGATTCAGGAGATCTGCCTGGAAAGCTATCTGGGCAAATGGCTGGTGCTCTACTTTTATCCCAAGGACAACACCAGCGGCTGCACCAGAGAGGCGGTGGACTTCACTGCCGCCCTGCCTGAGCTGCATGAATTGGGTGCAGAGGTGGTGGGGATCAGCCGCGACTCACCTGCCAGCCACGGGAAATTTGCCGAAAAGCACGGTCTGAAGGTATTGCTGCTCAGCGACCAGGACCACAAGGTCACAGAAGCTTATGGTGCCTGGGCCCTGAAGAAGATGTACGGCAAAGAGAGCTTTGGCGTTGTCAGGTCCACCTTCCTCATCGATCCGAAAGGGCGGATTGCCCGCATCTGGAGGAAGGTTAAGGTCGAAGGGCACGCGCAGAGCGTGATAGAGGCCTTGCAGGAACTCCAACGAATTGGAGACGAGAAAAAATAGCGAATTGATGCCAAAATTTTGCATCGAGTCATAGAGGCCTATGATGGAAGCAACGGAGATGAGATTAATGCCAATTCTCTTTGGTGTCCAGTCCAGCACACTAATATCCATCTCAGTCTGCATGATCAAGAATGACCGGATCACCGCTCTCGATCCTGCCCGGAATCTCGCGGGCTTCAATTACAGGAAGATGCAAATCTTTCAGAAATACGATTCCCCAGAAAGGCGGGCATATTTTGGCTAAGAGTCTTAATCCTAATTGTGGACAACATCCATAGATAAACGGAAGATAGGGATCTATTGACCATCGACGGCCGCCAACCCGAGCCGCATAATTAGCAATAACTATAAGCAATGACTATATATTCCTTCCATCAACCCCCTAACCACAGACCGGGAGGAACTCTAGTTGAAGGATTATCTCACAATGGATGATGTCATACTTGATAATAAACGGGTCCTGGTAAGAGTGGACTTCAACTCTCCCATGGACCCCAGCGGAAATATCCTGGATGATAAGCGCATCAAGAGCCATTTAGATACTTTGCGCGCTTTGGAGGACTGCCGGGTGGTCCTCATGGCGCATCAAAGCCGGGCCGGAAAGAAGGACTACACCACATTAGAGGCTCATGCCCGCCAGGCGACGCGACTATTGCGCCGCGATGTCGTCTATATTGATGACATATTCGGATCTCACGCCCGAGAGGCTATAAAGTCCCTGGTACCGGGAGAGGTCATTCTTCTGGAGAACACCCGCTTTTATGCAGAAGAGAATATGAACCGCACACCCGCAGATCATGCCAAGAGCCATATGGTGAAGAAGCTGGCGCCATTATTCGATCTATTCATAAACGATGCATTTGCCGTTTCACATCGCTCCCACTGTTCCGTAGTCGGCTTCACAGAGGTGCTACCAAGCATTGCCGGAATTCTTATGGATAAGGAGATCACGGCGCTGGATAAGGGCATGAAGGGGAATGAGCACCCAACGGTCTTCTCTTTGGGCGGCACGAAGGCGGACGATTCCATCAAAGTCACCAAAAACGTTCTTGGTCGCGGCGGAGCCGATAAGATTCTAACCTCCGGTGTCGTTGCGACAGTCTTCATGATGGCGGCAGGCATTGACGTAGGGGACGCCAACCGCAAGTTCGTGGAGGATCAGGAGTACCTGGAGCAGATTCCAATCGCAGCAAAGCTGCTCAAAGAGTATCCCGGAAAGATTGCCATGCCTGTCGATGTAGCTCTAAACAAGAATGGAGAGCGTGTCGAGGTCGCTGTGGATATGCTTCCCACCGATCTGCCCATAGCCGACATTGGTCTCGAGACCATCGTCAATTATTCCAAGGACTTGAAGGACGCCAGGGTTACCGTTACGAACGGGCCAACTGGCATATTCGAGCAGGAAAAGTTCCGGCTGGGCACAGCAGAGCTTCTAAAAGCGGCAACGCAATCAGGCTACTCCATTGTCGGTGGAGGGCACAGCATAGCCGCCATCGACCAGCTCGGCCTCGAGTCCAAATTCTCCCATGTGAGCATGGGCGGAGGCGCGAGCATCACCTATCTCTCAGGCGAGCCGTTGCCTGGCATTGAAGCCCTGAAGAAGGCGGCACTGCGAATGCGCAAGTCTTGAAAAGGCTCGAAAGGGCTCGAATACTCGAATACCGGCTTCAGAAAGGCTGGCTTCAGGGCAGCCTTTCCGCCACTTTTTTTCTGCACTCCAGCAGGAGGGCCTGCGGCTCGCCTCTGGCTTCCAGGGCGGCTGCAGCCTTATGGCCGCCACCATCGCCGTTATGGTCCCGGCCGATCTCTCCCATAAGTTCGTTAAGGTTCAATCCCATTCTGACTGCGGCTCGACTGGACCTGGCGCTGATGCGAACCCGGTCGCCGTGCCTGCCGGCGGCAAAGGCCACGTCTGCACCCAGATCCACCAGCGCCATAGCCGCAGAGCCCTCGAAGGAGTTGATCTCAGTGCTGGCGACCAGCCACTCTCCCTGGCGTTCGATCCTGGAACGGGATGTGGCTTTGAGGACGGCTATCCTCTGGGAGATGTCCTGGGGAACGGACAGGGCTTGCAGCGCCTCGTCATAATCAAATCCGCCCGCTTCCAGCAGCTCGGCAGCCGTCCGGAAAGACTCAGGCGTTGCCCTCTTGAAACGACCGGTGTCGGAGATCATGCCCACCAGAAGGCCCAACGCCATCTGCCGGCTCAACATCTCTGTCTTACCGTTCTCTTTTAAGATCGTCCAGACAATCTCAGCGGTGGATTTGGAGGGCTTCTGAATGTAGAACTCCGCCCCATCCAGCAATCCCGTGTCCAGGTGATGGTCTACCAGGGCATAGTTCTCCGGCAGGATTTCGCCCAGCTGCTGCCGCACTGATGTGTCCACCACAACAGCGAGGTCATAGGCATCAGCACTCGGGTTTATCAGAACTTCGGCTCCGATGACATTTGCTGCGGCCTCTCCCGTGCGACTCAGGTCGTCCACGGCAGCTACTGTTCCGCCGAAAGCCCGGGAAAGAGCAAAAGCACTGCCTATGGCGTCGGGATCGGCGTTGCGGTGGCAGAGGTAGAGGACTTTGTTATATTTGCCGATATAGGCGCCAAACTCGGACTCGCTAATGCGCATAAAACAGTTGGGGTTTTGAGAATTGATATAGGTTGTCTAAAAGGGGAGCCAAAAATTTGGCTCTTCGCTATATCGAGTGGGTAAAAGGAATGTTGGGCTCCTCTATGCGTTTCTCTGCGAACTCCGTGAGCTATGTGGTTAATACTTGGGCGTGATAATTAAACATAGGGTTTACGGAATAAAACCGCAGAGGCGCAGAGCGCACAGAGGACGAACGAACGGAGACGACTATTTAATCAAGAAAAAAACGCTTTTCGTTTCAAGTGCTCGTAATAATGTAAATATACGTCTCTGCGAACTCTGCGTCTCTGCGGTTAATATTCGTCGCTGAATAATCAAACATGAGGATACAGAATAAAAACACAGAGTCACAGAACGCACAGAGGACCACGAAAAGATGTCGGATTCCTGAGACCGGCACGGATCCATGCAAAAAAAAAAGGAACCAAAAATTTATGCTCTCAGCCGCTGTAATATAGTTATGCGCTTTAAGGATCGAGCCGAAGCCGGAAGACTGCTCGCAAAAGCCCTGGCCAAATATGAAAATGAGGATGTGGTGGTCTTTGCTCTGCCCAGGGGCGGCGTGGTTTTGGGAAACGTTGTCGCCAATTATCTCCATGCTCAGCTGGATTTGCTCATAACCAGAAAGATCGGCTACCCGGGAAACGAGGAGTGTGCCGTCTGCGCTGTTGCCGAGGAAGGCGACATGATATGCGACAGCAATGCCTCTCGCCTGGATCAGGAGTGGCTCCGGGCACGGGCAGAAAAGGAGAGGCAAGAGGCCAAAAGGAGGAGACAGGTCTATCTGGCGGGGCGAGGCTCCGCCCCTGTAGAAAATAAGGTGGCCATAATTGTTGACGACGGCGTGGCTACGGGCCTTACCATCCTTTTGGCCATTATGGTGCTGAAGAACCGCCACCCCAAGAAGATCGTTGTAGCCGTTCCCGTCTCCTCTCCTGATGCAGCCGCAAGAATTCGAGCTGAGGCCGACGAGTTGGTTGCTCTGGATGTGCCAGAGTACTTCATGGCAGTGGGAGAGCACTACGAGCAGTTTCCTCAACTCCGCGATGAAGATGTCATACGGTATATGAATCAGCAGAGAACTTGAACAGATGAGGATATTTTCTCAGAATCGACCGTATATCTTATGCGCTTGCTCGATGGTTGCGATATCCTCGATCAAAACCCTCTGCTCATCCTTATTTATTTTATAAAAGGCGGTATAAGATCTTGAAATATGCAAGCGATAAATGTCTTCGTGGTTCTTTCGCTGGATTATCTCTTTGTCACCATTACCCGGAAATGGATCATCTGCCAGTGTTTTACACTTTTCGACGACCAGCCTCTGACTTTTTGGAGGCAACGTGCGGACGAACTCAAGCGCCTTCTTCTTGATAACCAATTGGTATGCTTACCAAGGAAACTCCACAAACTCGCCTTCTTTCTCAATTCGTTCCCCAACGTTTAACCTAAGCTCCCGAAAGAGTGGGCGCAAAGTTTGGTGCTTCAGTAATATTTCGCTATTATTTATCATATCAGCTTCAATGATTTATGTTTAGGCATCAATTTCAGCATTCTTTCGCATTAAACTGTTATTTCTGGATTTCGTAATGCTATAATATTTTTGTGGGCACATATCGCCCTGCAAACTGGCCTTGAAGTGGCATATTTGAAGTTATTTTTTGAAATAGAAGCAATTGCATCGATATAGTCTGTTTGATGTGCCTAATAAATTCGGGAGCTTAGGGTTTAAGAGAGCAAAGAAAAACTCTTTTTCTTCGCCAACCCCTACAGTCATTTTCGTGTCAATTTTATAATCACCATTAATCAGAGTTATTCTGTATTCTCCATCCCTAAGCATTAGGGTACAAGGAGTGGATAAATTGAGGTCGACGGGCTTCCGGTCAGGTTCATCTTTTCTGTTCTCGTGATGATTTATTTTGTTTAAAAAAACCTTCGCATGGGACGGCTTGCTCGTAATGGTTATTTTCCCCCTAAGAGAGATTACCTGCAATAGGTAATAGAGACTGATAATGGTCGGTGGGATCAATAGAAAGGTGATTTCGAATATGGCTAGAGGCAGAAGATTGAAAATGGGATTTTCGTGGAAAGGATCCATTATGAAAGTATTAAACCTAACCTGAGTTCCAGCGACTAGTCCAAGTATAGAAATGCCCAACGTTGAACCATATAACGCCACAAAAGACTGCAATATTTGGTTTGGATATGAGAACGATCCTGTTTCAGATTTCGTAGAACAGAATGGTCTCATAAAAACGTTTTTTGGAAATTGGCCAGATAGAGTGACAATGAGGGCAAAAATTGTTCCCAAAATTGTCGCCATTGCCAGATAATAATTAGGAAGATTTGATGATAAAGAAGGGATCTTTGGAAATACAAAAATGAAAATTAACAGAATTAACATAGTGAAAACGCAATTCTCGAAGAGCGCTTTCCATTGAAGATTTCCCTCGTCATCCAAAGAAAAACAGGTTGCTATAAATTTGCTGATTATTAAAAATATAGTAATAAATACAATTAATTCGAAGATAGGCAATGTATTAAAAAATATATATTGATTAATAAAATTGATTCTTCAAGGACCCAAATGCAACGTGCAGAGATATAAAAGCCAAGGAATGAAAATAAGAAGTGTCGCTATGTGAGTCGTGATTACTGGGTTACCGCAAGAATTTCGCCTTCTATAAATAAAATAAGTTACAATAATTGCAAAAAGAAAAATGAGAAGAATGACAAATCCTTCATAAAATGACATGTCTGGGAAAAAGATATTTTTATAACTCTTGCCATTTAAGTTAATATTTGCTTCGGATATATTAGTACTATTATCATTATCTTTGACTTTCACCCACAACGAATACCTTTCACCCAATTCATTATTTTTCATGATTTGCCTAAACGTCCCGCAATGGCTAAACTCATTCTCGGAAGACCGATTGCCATATTCGGACCCATTTTGCTTGCGGATAAAGCCAGCAAATTGCAGGTCGTTGCCATCTTCTATGTCCCATGCAGAAATATTAAACAAGGCTTCAAATGGATCACTAGAATTTCCGTAGAAGAACAAGGTTTCATCATCCAATGGCAAGAATTGTTTCGATAAATCAACCTTCGCGGAAATTACTTTTGGATAATTATTTTGAATATCTAATTGATCGTACAAATGGTGGTTGGATGAATTGATCCAGTGATTTCTTATTTGAATATCTACTGTTGAAGGATCAATAATTTTAGTTTTTTTGGCTTCGATAGAAATAGGTATATGTATAATATATAAGAATGTTCTGCTCTTTTGTTTTAGCACTTTGAATTCAGGTATTTCTATTTTATCTCTATAAATTTGGTCGGATTTATCCCGAGTGTAATCGCTTAGAATGTCAAATTTTGGGAAGATATCAAATTTTAACTGCTGTATATCAAGTGCATTTAATGGTTCATTATTTCTAAAAGTAATATTTAGAGTAACATTTGTGTTCCTATAAGGCCTATCTGGTTCCACAGTAACGTTCAGTTCGTATTTTGCTATGGGTTTTACCGTTTCCACTTCCTCCTATGTCTTGAGATTTGAAAGGTTGCAACCCATTCGAATCGTCAGGTGCCGCGAGAATGCATGGGAGGATCTGCATAATAATAAAAATTAATAGAATACAACGATAAAAAGATTTATTGTTTAATTCCATATAACTCCTTAACCTCATAAACCATATGTTCTATCTGCCGAATCCACCATAACACCTACAGATAGCAGTGGTGTCGCTGCAGGACCAGTTGGTACCAGTCAAATCTATATTTTTATTCTCACAATTATATTCGAATATTTTGCATTTTGATATCCTTTTAAATTCATTATTAGAAATTGTGTTATCATCACTTGTATTCAAATAAATTCCCTCTCCATAAACGTCCTCAATAGTATTGTTTGTAATTTTATTTTTATCTGCACAAACCAGATAAACTCCATTTTCTTTTGAATTACTAATAGAGTTATTATTTATTGTTATATTTATTGAGTGTATTAGCTCCAACGAAAACGAAAAAACGCGGACCAATTGATTCCTACTAATCTGCGAATCTTTTGCATCATTTATAAAAATACCAACTTTATTATGCTGGATTAGATTCTCACTGATATTGCATCTGCTATTATCAAGTTGGACTCCGTCATCACCACCATCGATTATGAATCCATTTACGACAACGTCATCCGCTTCAACATGAATGCCAATTTTAGAAGGTTTTATCGTCGCAAAACCGTCGCCGATTAATTTTATGGATTTATTGATAATTACGTCTTCATTATATGATTGATGGTTTTGACTTATAACATGAATAGTAGCACCTGATTGAACGTTATTTATGGCACTTTGGATTGTTGGAAAGACGGGATCTCCATTTCTGTCGCCACTTATAACGTATACAACTGTCCTTTTTTTGGTAACTTCACGCGGTAGATATTTTTCAGTGATATTTGAAACGGTAGTATTTGCAATTCTGGTGAAGTTTTCCGATTTAGTAAAATTTGAAGGGTTTGTATTATTTGTAGGAGGATTAATTCCTGGAATTTCGGTCTCAAGATTATCTGTGCATTCGTCGTCACATGTCGATTTTCTTATGCATAGATCATCGATCCTCCCTGAAATGTCATCATCAGTATTCCTATCAAATGTCCAGGTGAGAACATGTGGCCCAATATCTTGTAAGGTGTAATTAACTTTTTCCCATTTTCCATTACTCTCATATGTCGTGACATCAGTTTTCTTGTCAACCTGAAATAAAAAAAAGTTTTTTACTTTATGTATATCTGATTTCCACCAAAATGTAATGTAAGCAGGTCCACTTACATTTATCATCCGGAATTTGTTTACGCCCTTCCTCGTCGAAGCAAAGGATCTCTTACCGCTATGCGATTGCTCATCTGGCTGCCAACCATTATTAATAACGTTATCAGATGGCGTTAAGGAGGCATTTTCAAACGTGTACATCATTATGCATGGCTGATCCTTACCCGTAGATGGCTCCAAACTCAAAAAAATAATTGCAACAATAATTATTAAAAATAATTTAATAGATATCACTAAATAGGTTCCACCTAAGACTTTTTCCAAATGATCTAAATATTTACACATAGACATTATAATTAAGCTTTTATTTAATTTTCAATAGTATCCCCTTTTCAATGTTCGTATAAATAATTTGTGGCTGATTTGTAAATTTATAGTTATAATTTGAAAAAAATAGTACATCGATAACCGATTATTCTTCTTAGCGATCCACAAGATAGAATTCGCCGACTAAGATGTGATCAGGTCGAAATCTCCCATCCTTCTCCATAGATTGTCAAATCTCCCTCTTCATTACGTCTTGAAAGAGACTTGGTCTGAGCCAATTATCCATCCTACATAATCCAGGCAAAGACCAATATTACTTAATGGTTGTGATCTTGAGAGTCCGAGCCTTTAATCTACTATTCATCCTGAATTTGGAAGAACAAGACAATTTTATAAATGTGCTTTCAATTTACTTGAAGAACCAAGCGCGAAGCCCCCTGATCGCGCATGTTGCCCTTCCAAAAAGGGAGATTAGCTACCCGCCCTCATCGCCTCTTTCCCTGCCTGCAGAGCCTCGTCCAGCTTCTCCACGTTCGGCCCACCACCCTGGGCCAAGTCCGGCTTGCCTCCGCCGCCCCCGCCCAATGCCTTGGCGGCGGCCTTGATTATGCTCCCGGCCTTGATGCCTTTATCCAAACCTGACCGGCCAACAGCAGCCACGAGCGAACCCGTTTCGCTGCCCAACAGGGCCACATAATCTTGTTCTGCCAACAGAGCCGCGGCTTTCAGCAGCGTCTCGATGTCGGCACTGCCCATCTTCTGCACCACGATCTTGAGGCCGTTGATAGTTTCAGCATCCGCTGTCATCGTCTTGAGCCGTGCCTCTGCCAGGTCCTCCTTCAGCCGCTCGATCTCCTTTTGCTGGCTCTTCCACTCTTCGAAGAAACGCGCGGCAGTCTTAGGGAGTTGTTCGTTCGGCACACGCAAGACGTCTGCGGCTCCAGCCAAAAGGTCGTCCCTTCCCTGGCTGGCTCGCACAGCCGCCTCGCCTGCGGCAAACTCTATCCTCTCCACGCCATCCTGAATGCGTTCCGCACGCAGGATCTTGATGGACCCGATCATGCCGGTGTTGGTGACGTGCGTTCCTGCACAGGCCTCGATATCGCGGCCCACTTTAACCACCCGGATCATCGTCCCAGGCGGCACACCTCCCTGATACAGCTCAAAGCCGAAGAGCTTCTCGGCCTCGGTACGGGGCAGGAACTGGGTCTCAATGGGCGCGACTTCCATGACCCGCCGGTTTGCCTCCAGCTCAATGGCCTTCAGCTCCAGATCCGTGATCCGCTTGTAATGGGATATGTCCAGACGCGCCCGGTCCTCGCTCTTCTGCGCTCCGGCCTGCCAGATGTGCTTGCCCAAAACGCGTTTCGCTGAGTCGTGCACCAGATGCGTGGCTGTGTGGTGACGCGCATGCGCCAGGCGGCGATGCATGTCCACCCTGCCCGTGACGCGGTCGCCCTTCCGGAGGCCCTCCGACCCCTCCAGCTTATGCAGTACAACGTCTCCCGACTTTTGTACATCAACTACCCGGAAAACCTGTCCTGCTTTCTCCAGAGTGCCGTGATCGGCTGGCTGGCCGCCTCCCTCGGGATAGAGGAGCGTCCTGTCCAGGATGATCGAGCCCTCCACCACATCCAAAACCCGTGCCTCAAAGACCTCCTCGAAAGGATGCTCGTAGAACATCAGCTCCGTCTTGCCGGGGATAGTGATTTTGATGACATCCTCTTTCTCCGCCCGAATGTGCTTCTTGGCCACCAGCGAATAGAAGTTATCAGGCAGCACCACTGTTGCCCCCACCGCTTCCGCCGACTCGCGGGCGATCTCAGGAGGAATGCCGTGCGTGTCGTAAAGGGAGATCATCTCCGAGAGCGGTATGGGCTGCAACTTTTTGGCATAGCCCTCTGCCATCTTCTTCACCATACGCTTTCCCTTCTCCAGGGTCTCGGCGTATTTTTGCTCCTCCTGGTCCAGGATTTCTTTGATGGTGACAAAACGTTCTCTCCAATCCTGGTAATCCAGCCGCGCGATCTGCATCTCGACCAGTTCTGCCAGCGGCAGAGACAATTCCAGTTCCTTCATCAGCCTCAGAGTGCGACGGATAACCAGGCGGGCCAGGTAGCCGGCCTTGACATTGGAGGGAATAATTCCATCGCCCAGCATATAGGCGAGGCACCGAGTGTGATCGACAACGGCATAGATCCGTTCCATGGGCTCGATGGTCTTCTCCAGCTTCTCAGGGGATATGCCGATGCTGCCCGCAATTTTCGCTCGCAGATCCTTCATGGAGTACACATCCAGATCTACCATGCCCGCCAGCCTGGCATTCTGGGCGAAGATCTCCGCGTACTCGGGGTCACTAAGATTGTGCTCGACATCTGCCAGGTCCGCCACCTTCCTGACCAGATCCGGGAAGATGGCATCGTAAATCGTGGGCGACCCTTTGGAGGCCCAGACGAATCTTTCCAGGCCGTAGCCGGTGTCCACGATGTAGTTGTTCATCTTCTCATAGCGCTCGCCCTTGATCTCGACGGCCCCGCCGGGGGCGGTCTTCAGATCCATGAAGACAAGTGTAGCCAACTCCAGGCCTCCGATCATGACCTCCACGCTGGGGCCGGCATTGCCTCCGCCTGCCCAGGGATTCTCCTTATAGGTCACAGCCAAGGGGTCCATCCCCAGGCCCACCAATAGCTCATCGCATAACTGTACAGTCCGGTCCTTCCAGTAATGCTCTTTTTCCCGGGTGTTGAATACATGGTGAGCCATCATCTCGAAGGTCGTGAGATGGCGTCCGCTGCGCCCTACGGAATCGAGGTCGTCCAGGCGGATACAGGGCTGGCTGATGGTCAGGGGGTTCGCTGGCGGCGGCACCTGTCCAGAGGTCACAAAAGGCTGAAAGTCGGCGATGGAGGCGATTGTCAGATAGATGTCGTCACGCCAGCGGGCCACCACAGGATACCTCTTGATGCGCGTGTGGCCTCTTGCTTCGAAGAAACTGAGGTAGTGCTCGCGCATCTCGTCCAGACTGTGCTCGCGCTTGAATATGGGTGAGCCGATAAATGTGTAGGGATCGCAGGGTGGGTCCCCACAGGTCTTTCGAGCGCCGTCCCTGGTCCAGAAGAATTTGCCGCATTTCTCGCACTTCTTGCGCAGGAATCCCTCATCCACGAAGAAGTCCAATCGATATTCGTCCTCGGAGAACATGTGAATCAGCTTTTGCCAAAAGAATACCGAGGATTGCTAAAAGGCTTTCTAAAGGCCAAACGCTTTCCGGCCCTATTTGGATGGATAATAGAAAGCAAACGTCAAGAAATAAGTGCGAATGGCCGCCAGCTTTGGGCCATGCGCTCAGTTCGATTTCTAGTTTACCCTTATAACCTTCAAGAGCGAGACCAACGGCACACCTGCGATCTCATCCGCGCCCTTCTTATCAATTAAGACGGCGATGGCGTTGATCTTGGCGCCGCGCTCATCGAGATACTCGACCGTCTCTTCCAAAGTCTGGCCGGAGGTCACTACGTCATCGATGATGATGCATTCCTTGTCCTTGACATCCGAGAAGTTAGAGCTCAGGTTCCCGCGCGCTTTCTTGCTCTCCATCTTTAGCATCTGCTTGCTGGGAGTGTAAACCGCGAGATCAGCTGCCATATCTGTCGCCACCATGCTCGCCAATGGCAAGCCGCTCAGAGCGATGCCCACCACTACATCCACACCGCAATCGTTGGAGTCCAGTGTTTCATAAATGGCATCGGATAGGGCTTCAGAGATATGGTTCAGCCTAAAGGCGCTCTTTCCGATCATAGACCAGTTCACGGAAATATCCTTGGGCCCCGGGGTGCTGCTCGTCTCAGCATGCGTAAGAAGCCAGGTCACGGTCTCGCTTGAGACATTCAGCTCTTCTGAGATCTGGCCTTCTACCAGTCCTTCCGCCTTCAGTTCCGTTGCTTTCTTCATCAAAGACTCAATATTCTTCATCTTATGCACCTCTTTTTTTTTCTGGCAGGAGTTCCGCAATCAGGACATGCTTCTCCCTCGAAGCTATGACCGCAGCCCTGGCACCTCTGTACATGTTTTAGCTTTCTTTTTATCCGGGGCTGTCCTATGGGCTCGATCTTCAAGCCGAGGTGAAGGGCGACGTTTTGCAGAGCGTAATCGTCTGTAGCAAGAACGGCTCTATACTCCAGAGCCTTGGCCAGGACCTCCAAATCGGCATGGGACAGAACTTTGAGGTCGCCCGTCTCTGCTGCTGCACTCCGCGCTGCTTTCAGCGCCTGAGATGTTGGGCTCTCCACCCGTGCCTCGAAGATAAAAAGCCTGGATTTTGCCTGTATATCCTTCAGCTCCGCCTCAACTGCAGGGACTGTGATCAGCTCCCCCTCAGGCCTTTTGCCCCAGATGAATACCGAAGCATCCGCTACGACATACACAAGGGTTGGCTCTTGAAAGTTATAGTACTTGGACTTTTCCCGGACCAAAACGCTATTATCATATAATGCAATCCAAAGATTCGATGGCCAAGAAAGAAAAGAAGGCTGGTAACAAGGAAGTCCAGGGGGTTGAGGCAGGACCCCAGGAAAAACAGAACGAACGTATCGCCAAAGCGCCGCCAAAGGCCAAGCCCAAGAGTGCAGCCGACCGCAGAAAAGACCGCATAGATGGAATAACGAAGACCGTATACGCCGCCGTCCTGGGGGTTATTGCGGGATTTGCCAGCTATTTTCTAGCAGGTGCAGTCGGCACCAACAACTGGCAAATAGGCGTGCTCCCCTGGCACTTTGTAATGATGTCGGTAATCCTTATCACTTCCATCATCCAGAGGTTCACCTATTCGTACCTGAAAGTAGATGCGGCGAGCTTTCAAACCAAAGACTGGCTGTATGTAGAGTTCATTGTCGTAGACCTCTGGTTGGTTACATGGACGCTCCTTCTCAATTGAGGTGAACATGAGGATAGCCATCATCAATCGCGATCGTTGCCAGCCCAGAAAGTGCTCGAAGGAATGCGAGTACTTCTGTCCGCCTGTTCGTACGGGCGACGAGACCGTAGTTTTTGTGGACAGCAAGCCCCTTATAACCGAAAATCTCTGCGTCGGCTGTGGTATTTGTGTGCGCAAATGTCCCTTTGGGGCTATCACTATTACCAACCTGCCCGAGGAGATGGAGGATCCGGTCCATAGATATGGACAGAACGGCTTCGCACTGTATGGTTTGCCGGTGCCGGTGAACGGCAGGGTCACAGGGATATTGGGCCCCAACGGCATAGGAAAGAGCACGGCTATATCCATACTCTCCGGCATTCTCAGGCCAAACCTGGGAAAAGATGCCTCATGGGATGACGTATTGCAGCGTTTCGCCGGCTCTATCCTGGGAGATTACCTGCAACGTGTAGTGGATAAAGGCGTCAGGACCTCCTACAAGCCTCAGTATGTGGATCGCATCCCTAAGAGCTATTCCGGAATGGTTTCCGGTCTCCTGGAAAAAACAGATGAGCGGGGTGCCTTATCGGATCTGACTTCGCGGCTTGGTATATCTAAGTTGATGGACAGAGAGATATCAAGCCTCAGCGGCGGCGAGCTGCAGAGAGTAGCCATAGCGGCCACGGCCGCGCGCGACGCGGATTTCTATTTCTTTGATGAGATCAGCCCGTATCTTGATATTTATCAGCGCATCAACTCTGCTCGCATCCTGCAGAGCCTGGCCAAAGAAAAGGCGGTCATGGTGGTGGAGCACGACCTGGCGCTGCTCGATCTTCTGGCGGACAACGTTCACCTCATTTACGGCGTGCCCGGTGCCTACGGTGTCATAACCAGGCCCAAAGGAGTGAGGGTGGGAATCAACCAGTACCTGCGCGGCAACCTTCCGGAAGAGAATGTGCGGTTCCGGGATACCGCCATCGGCTTCGAGGTGCATGCTCCACGAATAGAAAAGGAGATCCCGAGGCTAATTGCCTACAACGCATTTGCCATGCAGTACTCATCCTTCCGACTGGAGGCAGAGCCCGGCATCATCCGGCGAGGAGAAGTCGTCGGCATATTGGGACCAAACGGTATCGGAAAGAGTACCTACATCAAGATCCTGGCCGGCGTGGAGAAGGCGACTTCGGGAAGTTTTGAGAGCCAGCTCAAGATATCCTACAAGCCTCAGTATCTCAAGGCAGATTCCGATATGACGGTGCGCAGTCTCCTTCGCAGCGTGGCAAGCAACTTTGACAGCAGTTATTATCAGACAGAGATCCTGAAGCCCATGGGACTGGAGCCCTTTATGGATCAGATTGTGACAGAGCTGTCCGGAGGCGAGCTGCAGCGTGTGGCCATAACCGCATGCTTGAGCCGTGAGGCAGACCTCTATCTGCTGGATGAACCGTCCGCCCATCTGGATGTGGAGCAGAGGATGCTCTCCGCCAAGGTCATGAGACGCTTCGCCGAGTCCACGGAGAAGACGGTTCTTGTCGTAGACCATGACATCTATCTAATCGACCTTCTCAGTGAGCGTTTGATGGTCTTTGACGGCGTTCCAGGTAGCTTGGGAATAGCCCACACCCCTCTGGAGATGCGGGAGGGCATGAATGCCTTCCTCAAGGGGATCGGCATAACATTCAGGCGTGATGAGGAGACCCGCAGGCCCAGGGTGAATAAACCGGAGTCGAGGCTGGACAGAATGCAAAAAGATCAGGGTGAATACTATTATCCTGTCGAGGAAGCCTAGAGGCCATCCATAGATATCGGATTTGCCTGAGTGAATCATAAGACCCCCTCCTTTCTATTTTTTGTTTTATATTTATTTTGGTTATTTGGATTTTAGATGATAGTATCTTTCCAGATGGTTTGCAGACAGCAAGCCCTTCGATCAAGCTATAGATGTCGATCTTATTTCATATCAGGATCAACGCGCTATGATCTAAGATAAGTTCTAAAAAACAGATCCAATTTGCCTGATAAAGAATTCGTGTTAATTGAATTACCAAAGATTGCTAACATTATAGTGGGAAGATAGATCAAATTTGGGAGGAGAATAGTATGTGTAGAAAACGGATAGAAAGTGGTTTTATATTAGCTGCGCTATTGATATCGCTGATCTCGATATCGTCTGCAGCCGGACCGACAGCCAAGCCTGATCTATATCAGGCGCAATGTGGAGTGGTACTATCTGTTCCAGCTCCAGGACTTTTAACGAATGATTTACCCAGCGGTAAGATAACTGTATCGTCTTTTACGGCACCATCTGCGGGATCTCTAAAAGTAGATCCAAGTGGAAGCTTTGTCTATACGCCACCACAAAATTCGATCCCAGGTGGTTACGCTACCTTCTATTACAGTGTAACTGATGGAACCAGCGTATCTAATCAGGCATTAGTCAAAATCGGGTAGTCCCCCCATTACGCGTTGTTTCTCTCAGGAACCGCTAACATCATCATAATCTCGCCAATTGTCCAGATATGATCAGTTATGCCAGCTGCCATAGCAGGAGATCTGGGTTCCCATC
>Ga0182011_10001715_pt1 | contig 19025 bp, 23 predicted proteins | sample 711E1DmetaG_FD_120481 | JGI IMG/M metagenome (GOLD analysis project Ga0182011, IMG submission 120481) | Permafrost microbial communities from Stordalen Mire, Sweden - 711E1D metaG | ecosystem: Environmental > Terrestrial > Soil > Wetlands > Permafrost | place: Sweden: Stordalen | collected... | reverse complement strand
CAATCGCAATCCCACCACCTCGAGGCGTAGGAACGGAGTGTGAGCTGCGATTGTTCGGAATGTCAAGAATCTGCTTTCGCCTCGTCCATTTCAGGATCCCGGCGGTCCAGATGTAGGACAACATGAATCCAGCGACAGCAAATCCGATGACGTAGATCATTGTGGTAATTCCTCGATGAATTGCTCGTGGGCCGCGAGAGCTTGATCAAATGAATACTGAATGCTTTTTTCTAACCGCGGGCCTCCCATCCCACTCCTCCGTTTCCAGCATCTCTGGAGCGGGCTATCCCCACAAGTAATCCACTTCGGGAACCCTTTGACGTCTCGATCATCACCGTATGATCGAACAGCCACAGGAAACTGGTTCCTGTTTACCAGATACAGAATCTGAGCGAAAGGTGACGTACCTGTCGGTTCCATCAAAGACCTCGTGTTAGTGAGTCTTTTTGGTTTCGCAATCAAAAGATTCTCACTTCGGGGGCTTCTTCTATTTCGCACCCACAGTCTATTACGGACAAGTTCACGGGTATATCATTGATGAGATTTGCCTCCTCGAAGAAACTTGAGTTGCGCCAGCGAATGCACAAACATTTCACGATGTTGAATCACCGACCCTTGATCTAGATTCCTATTCCGCGCATAACTCTTTGCTCGGCGGGAGAACAATCGGAACTCATCTGTTCCCATCTCCACGCAGCGGGCGAGTACAGACCGGAAGTTTTCGGGTTGATCCAGCGGGATATCCCATCCTATGCCGAGATGATCCAGGTTTCTCCATGGTGTTTGATCACTTATCAGAACAGGACAACCGGCGGCAAGCGACTCTGCTATAACATGTCCAAAATTCTCTCCATGTGTAGGTAATAGAAAGAGATGATATTGACTAAGCACGTGCAAAACTTGTTCAGGCCGAATTTCACCACGGTACTCTACGTGAATATTTCCTTCCAAGCTTCTTATCAAAGTGCTGCATTCTTGCCAGTGTTCATGATCTTCAATTGGGCCATAGATATGAAACGTGACACTTCCTTTCAAACCTGATAAAAGCTTGATTGCACCGTCCAGATTCTTCTTCCGTGATACGCGAGAAAAGAATATGATACTGAGGTTCCCCGGTTCTTTATTTGGCGGTAATCCGGGTTCAATCTTTGCCGTGTTGAGACTGATATCCCCCGCGATAAAAACCACTGGCTTGGTTTGGTGAGTTGGCGACAATGGTATGTTTGGGGCCACTTGGATTTGTGCATGTTCGGGAAATTGTCGAATGATATCGAGACGCTCAAACTCACTCGAGGCATGCCAGATAATGCCATAGTCCAGTCGCAATAATCGCAAAATGGACAAGTACAATTTCTTCCGCTTTGGTTTGATCATCAATGCGCCTGGGGAAAACTCACCTCGAGGTGCAACGATCACCGGAACCCTTCGCACCAAGTGAAATGTAAGGATCAACAAAGGCAGCATCGAGAAGAGCCTCGAGAAAACGCTGTTGAGGTAGAGTAGAGAGTAATCAGATACCGAAAGTATCCTCGAAATCGCAAGCAAACCTCTTAATGCGGGACGAACATAAAGCACCTTTGCTTTAGCTACGTGTATCCACGTGTTTGGTACCACGCCAGGAAACGCCGCCTTGTCACCGAGATCCCGATCTGATGCTATAATGTGAAAATCAAACTCCGATCCTAGATGATCCACCATGTTTGCGATGCTCTTGAGCGGGCCACCAGCCTTGAACGCAGGAAGATAGATTGGAATCAAGATAAAGATAGACGCAGGTTTATTGTGTTGAGGAATCATAACCTCTCAGATATGGATAGCGGCCCATCAAAAGCACTATATAATCAAGACAGTAACTCGCGGGCTGGAACACTAGGATGTCCAATTTGATACGAATGGATCAAGTGCGGCTCGAAGTGTGATGACGCATTTGTTGCTCAATGCATTCTGGCCAGGCCAGTAATTCCTCAGCGTACCGTCGGGGACTGACGCAGTGGCAAAGTGCCTGCCCTGTTTCCAGTCCCCGTCACGTCAAACCGTGCATATGCGTTTGCCGCACACGACTTTCCTGTTTGGTTCGTACCAAGGGTTATGAGACTTATCGTGCTGGGACGGCTTTCAACAGTTGCTGTCGCCGTTGGACCAGGTACGGATTGAACAGTCCAAGCTTCTGCATAAGCCCGCTGCCTATTCCCCTGTGCCGAGCCGAACATGTTTCACCTCAACGATCACTTGTGATCATTTCTTGTATCCAAGATTCAAGCCGATCGATGAGGGCATCTCGTTTAAAATTAGATTCACAATACTCCCTTCCTTGCCTACCCATAGCTTCACGATCCAGTCTCGGCATTCGATACATCGCCAGAATGATATTCGCGAGGCCTTCCGAATCCTCTGCCGGAGAAACTAAGCCCGCACCTGATTCCTTAATCACACGCGCACCTTCACCGTCAAGCGCAGCGACGATCGGCCTCCCACATGCCATGTACGATTGGATTTTCCCGGGCACGGTCATGGAGAATACCGAGTCCTTCTTGAGAGTGACCAGCATTGCATCGGCTTGTGCAAAGAACGATGACATCTCGCCAGGCTCGTGCCTCCCGAGGAGATGCATATGACCATGCAGGCTACGCCGTTGCACCTCATCCTTCAACCATTCAAATCTTCGGCCGTCTCCAATCACCACAAAGTTAATATCCGGATGGGTCTTAAGCTTCTCGGCAGCGGCCAAAATCGTCTCAAAATCTTGAGCCACGCCAATGTTCCCCGCAAACATAATTTGGAACCCTCCTGGCAATCGTGGTCCCTCAGTGTGCAAATTGTGAATTTGAACAGTACCATATTCGGGCTCGACCCAGTTGGGGAAATAATCAATCCGCTCGCGTTCAATCCCTCTAGCACAAAGACTAGGGACAAAGCCCAGGGAAACAACCAAGATTCTATCAGCCCCGCGGTAGATGAAATGCGCGACTTTCTCTACGGCTTCTAGTACTTTGTGAGAGCGTATTGTTGATGTTGCAGCAAAAGACTCCGGCCACAAATCAAGTATCCACAAGAGAATAGGGCGTCTTTTTAGTCTTTTTAAAACCAAAGCCGGAAGGCCAACAGTGACCGGGGATTGCTGACAAACAAAAAGGATATCAATTTTCTCCCGGCATAGAAAGGGAGCAAGGACACTCGCGAGGAAAGCGAACGACAAATAGTTTAGGGCGAGTGGAATTGGGCCACCTTTTCCACGAGGTATGAGAGGAATTCGGACGACTTCCGCACCACAGTACCTCTGTCGCTTTTTCTTAAACAATCCGTAACCAGGAAAGAATCGCCCGGCAGGATAGTTTGGTATGCCGGTGAGGACCGTGACGTTGTGCCCACGATTCACCAGACCTGCGGTCAAATCATTGATACGGAAGTTCTCCGGCCAGAAGTACTGACTAACAATGAGAATATTCACAATATTCGACGTAATTCTTGGTTTCTTGATTTAGGGAGAGAGAAAGAGTCACGAACTTCCCTTCATCGTTAGGGTGCTTCCGGCTGATCCACTCAGCAAAGGAGAAAGCAACCCATCCGATTCTTTTCGGCATGTTCCCTAAATCATCATCAGTGACCACTTCGGCGACGGATTCGTTAACGATCGTTGGTCGTTCATTTATGAAACCACTTGCCGGGCACATTCGCGATGTGATGTTACGAAGATCATTGATGTCTCCTCTGACCTGCCCCCCATCCGCAATCAGACAAACCGATTCGGGGAACATCGAGAGGATCCCCCTCAGGGATGCGAAAAGTATCGGACGGTGCCTCTTTGGGACAATGCGAGAAAGAAACGGAATGATGCGCTGCCATCTACTAACACCAAATTCCTCTCGCAACAGACATGGGCTCCCTGAACGCCCGTCGGGCGACACAGATATTCCAGACGAAATGATTGCTATTCGATTTCGGAAACCCAGCGTCCGAAATCCGGAGTATTCCTAGTGGGAGAGTGCCTGCAAGCAATCCGCGGAATTGAGAGGTGTATCTATGCACTGACCGCGCGCGATTAACTTCCTGACGGACGACATCGTGCTCGTCTATCCTTCCAGTGACCTATGCGGCGATATGACGCTTGCATCTTTCTTTCGATACCGCAATCAGCGAAGCAAGCGAATTGAGCTCCAGGCTGCATGTTGGTGGGTAACCACATCGTTGGCGAATCGGATTTTCATTGCATCAGTCATCAGAGTCGGGGTAAATACCGATATCGGCAAGTATTGTCTAGTGGGAGCGACACATCACTCGGTTTCCGACGGGCTTGGAGGGCGGGGTTTGATTGGCTTGCCGACAATGGCATAAAGAACATTGTGCAATACTATGCGTCCGAACCATGACTCGTACCCAAACCAGGTCAGAAAACGGCTATTGAAACCAGCCAGCGCGATGTAGTTTTGCAGGGTTCGCTCAAGCCGAAAGGAATGCGTCCGCGCCTCCGTAGGTGACACGTTGCAGTCTATATCCTCCAGCCTAGAGGGCATATCCCCTAATTCCACCGCGCATCGGAAATGTCGCACTCGCTGCCACGGAAATCCCATGAGGTCTGAAACATATCGGTCAAACGCTCCCGCATCGCTCGCTCCAATTATTAGGTCCATTCGAATGGGATCGCCTTCCATCGGCCCGTTGCGATCCAGAAAATACGTGCCATCAGCAAGGACAGCCGGTTTTAATGCACGGTTAATCGCTACGATCGCATCATCAAAAACGTAATGACGGCGTAAGCGCATGCTATCCGGCACGCAACCCCACTGATTCTTATAGGCAAGAGTCAAACCCGTCATACAGTGAATCTTGGGAACAGGCATCGTGATAAACAAATCTGTCTCGTGCAACAACCGAGTCGGCAAGGGGAGATGATGTTCTTGTCGAAAGGAGCGAAAAGCGATCATTTCGCGTGGTTCATCATTCAGATTGACTACTTCGATCCCGAACTCGTCCCGCAATTGATACAGCCCGTGTCCAGCAAATGCTTCGATGGCTTGCCAGGCGCCGTAGCCTCCGTCAGTTTCGACCACCGCGATGTGCGCGGTATACTGACGTAGCACTCTGACTGTCTCACGAACCACTAGGGGGGACGTTGTCACCCCTTGTTTATAATAGGGGTAGGTGTAGTTAGGTTTCAGCGCTATGCGAGTAGTATGGCCCAGACCTGCCAACAGGCCTGCCTGCCCCAAAACTGACTGAACTGCTTCAGATAGGCGGTTTTCAACTACCCGATGAGTAACTACGCAGCGACGCCTCATATTCTTTCTGGCTCTTGATGTTCGCATGCCACGTCTTCCAGGAACGCAGCGAAAAGCTTTCCGAGACGATCCGGTGAGAATTGATCTTGAACTAACCGCACACCGTTTTTCCTCATCTCGCACAGCATGTTCATTATATATGGAACCCTCGCACGCCGAGCTGCCAGGCAGGGAACCCAGGAAGGAGGTGTCCACAATCCTACCACGTGAACAGCGTCAAATTTGGTTGTGCGTCTGGCGCACGCCCTCGCCAAGGGAATGGAGATGAAACGATTCCCAGACCAACGCCAACGGGGAAAATAGGTTGCCTTGAAGCCACCGCGATCTATCGGAACATTAGGAACCACATAAAGATCTCCGTGAGCATTGGCGGTTGTGGTGAAGACCGCCACCTCTACACCTTGTGCAGCCAGAACTCGCGCCCAGGCCGCGCACGCTTTGGGCATTCCGCCCATGGCCCAGGCAGGTTCAAAGAAAGGCGACACAAAAAGGACTTTCACTGATTCACCGTCGAAAACTTCCCGCTGATCGCAACGCGTGCCAGTGTTTTAGATTGGCTAGCCAACGTCCTAAGGGATTATGCAAGAGCTTCCCCGGCCGCCAACGATACCTTCTTTAACTGGCTGGGAAGATGTCTCCTATTCTGTTGTCAAGGGCAAACGCCAGGATATTAACAAATATCCGTCTCCGATCTCCGGGGAAGAGCCTCCTGATCTACATGACACCCATCTTCAATCTCGTGCACTCCCCAAAACCGTGGCCGCTAACTCCTTAAGCACTTTTTGCTTAGAGTATTTAGAAATCACTTTCTCTCGCAACTCTTGGCCGAAGTGAACCGGTAGCTTACGATTCAAGAAATCAAGCATCAGATTGGCAAGGCCTTTAACGTCCGGGGTCGCGGTGAGCCAGCTACGATCAAAATCATTCAGGATCTCTGGAATCGAGCCCACGGCGGTCGCGAGTACTGGGCATCCACAGGCGAGTGCCTCCAATGCGATGATGCCGAAACATTCTAACTCAGCTGTCGGCAACACAAAAGCGTCTGCTGCGGAGTAATACAGTGGCAGCTTCGCTTCCGGAATATATCCAACAAACCGAACACAGTCGTTGAGTTCTAAGGCCCCAGCTAACCTCTGTAGAGTCTCTTGAAGTGGTCCTGCTCCGCCAATTACCAGAAGAAATCTGATGCCGCTCCCTTTGACCCTTGCGGTAGCCTTGAGGAGATTTTCTAGACCCATACGCGGCACCAGCCTACGTAATGAGAAAAACATCGGGAGATCAGCGGGAAGGTTCAATGCAATTCTTGGACCAAAATGGTCATTTACATCTTGAAATAATCCTTCATCTACCCAGCCGGTGATGACCCGGATCTTTTCGCTCGAATCTGGTCCATGAATCTTCTCAATCAATGATTTTGTGTAGTACGACTCTGCGGTCAATACGCACGATTGATCAAGGCACCGACGCTCGATTTTGTTTAGTAATCTAGCCCTGATGCTCCCCGATAGTCGATGATAGATGGATGCGTGTCTCAAACTAGCAATAATCTCAAGCCGGACCGGAGAATGGATGGAATAGACCAACCTAGTGCTCTTTGTGGACTGCTGAATCAGCGCATCAAATTGGAGCGGGGAATGTCCATGAATAATGTCAAATGGTGAACTGACAAATTTCAGCAAAGCAGTCGTAAGCAGCCGCTTGTGGATCATCGCCCGTCTTGGATCGAAAGGTCGCAATTCAGGTTGAGGATAAGATAGAACGTTCACTCCACACAATTTGTCCAGTGTGATTCCCGTCGCCTGGTACCGCGGCGCTATGGCCCAGACTTCGTGACCCAAGTCAGAGAGATAGGCAGCTTCATCAAAAGCCAGCCGCACTGAACCACTCATGCGTTCAGGGTGGTTCACCATAGTAATAGCTATTTTCATTCGGGAACTTCAGAAGGTGTTGATTACCCCAGTACTTGGAGGATTTATTGGAGATTGTAGTCGGCTTTGCATGCGTCATTATAGAATATTTCCACGGTGTCGAGCGAGCGTTCTGCTAAGTCTTTTCCAATTAATGAGAGCTTTTTAGACTGTCGTTTGTGACTGTGATAATGTGGCAACTGCATATATACAACCCCATCCCTGTCGAGGAGTACCGCCCGGTTCATCAACGAGATGACTCCCATTTTGTAGACGCAGCCTTAAGGGAGGGATGCGAAACCATCAAATGCCAAACTACTGCTTGAAAAGCTTCTGCATGTGGGGTCACTGTCTCTGGGTTAACTGTCGGCACAACAACACAGGCATCGGCGACCTGAACAGTGTAGCCACCATCGCGGCCAACGATGCCAGTGATTCGAGCACCCACCTCTTTAGCATACCGCAAGGCCGTCACCAGGTTTGGACTTATGTTCTTTTCGAAGCTACCACCTCCAACCGAAAAAACGAAAACCATATCGTTGGCTTGCAGGTGACTAACCTTGAGCCAGCCCACGAATACAGTGTCCCAACCTTCGTCATTCGTGCGGGCTGTCAACTCGGAGACATTGTCAGTAGGGGTGTAGGCTTCGATGCCGACGATCTTGCGGAAATCGTTAACAGCGTGCGAGCAGTTAGCGGCGCTTCCTCCAACGCCCAGGAAGAATAATCGACCACGTCGGGCGCGCAAGTCAGCCAGCAGACCTACTACTCGTTCAATCGCAGCGACATCCAGCCGAGCAAGGATCTGGTTAGCCTCTGCCAAATGTTGCTGGGTGTAGTTCATCCCTCCTCCTCTCGTGTTGCCAAATACTGTCGAGTTTCTTCAAGCCCTGCGGGTGATCCAATTTCATAGAAACGCCGCGTGACCTCAAAGGCAGCTAATTGATCTCGGGTCAGCAAGTGCTGATAAATCGTCGCGAGTTCAAAGGGTGTACCGAGCGGATAAACGTCAAAGACATGTGCCTGCAAGACCCCAAGGCCGTAATCAATGTGCTGCATTTCTGGAACACGGTTGACCTTGTCATAGCGTTCAATGTGCCCACCGCGGAAAAGAACATTGCTGCGATCCCACTGCTCGGCATTGTGAAACACTGTCATCAGACCTAGTCTGCGACTATTCCAGAAAGCCTGCTCCACTGAGGCATAATCGCATTCAAGATAACTATCTCCATAAATGACAAAGAATGCCTTCTCCAACAGAGGCAGTGCTCGCCGGAGCGCGCCACCGGTGTTCAGAAGGGTGGGGCCGTCAAAGGAATAGCTTATGTTCATTCCCCAATTTCGGCCATCTCCTAAGGCAGCTTGCACCATCTCGCCCATGTGTCCCACACAGAAGACCACTCGGGTCAGCCCATGGGAACGCAACAACTCCAGTTGATGTACTGCGAATGGTTTGCCTGCCACCTCCAACAGCACTTTGGGGATTTTTTCCGTCAGTGGCCGTAGACGAGTCGCCAGTCCCCCAGCCAAGATCGCCACCGGCAGACTCATGACAACGGCATCTTTCTGTCCTCAAAATCAAAATGGGAACGCATTTCTTCTAACTCTGCGTGCCTCATAGCTTTGCGCAACTGGTTGCGGTTTTCAGGGTAAAACAAAAAAAACGCCGTCCCCTGCCCCTGCCAATTCACCACCGATCGCCCCATTGACACGCCCCAGCTCACAACATTCATTAATTTGTGGATTTGCTCATGTTCCCCGAGCGACGTTTCTTGTACTTCCGATGCTCATGCATTAATTCAGCGAACAGCGCCATCTGGCCGACTTCTAACGCCTATAGGCACTGGAGGACCTAGCTCTTCGGCGTAGTGTCAGTTTTCGAACATCATTGGATCCTACTACTGTGTACGCGTCTGCTGGTTTTTTAGGATACCGCCTGCGTTCCGTTCAAAACTAGTGAAAAAGAGCAGGAGGTGGTCTTCCAAATCAAAAAGTGTTTCCATGTTGAGGCGCAGCGGCTCAGCGCTTCATCATTGACTTCGACGGTACGCCCGCCGTAGTCTCTCCATCCACGCAATGCCTCGACAGGTTTTAGTGCCGCCTGCTCCATTTCTGTTTGCAGATGAGGGTGCTCACACAAGAAAAGGGCCCGTTAATCTATGTGATTATACATCTCTCATGAGCATAATGAACGGCCATCAGAGAATCGCCGTCCTCATGGCAGCAGGACGGCAGATCCGCGCTGCCGCTCAATGATATGCGTAATGAGCTTCTGGTGATGATCATCGGACATGCTTCCTACGAATAGAATCAGTAGTCGTTCTGTATTCTTCCAACAGGATATGACCGGTCATATCCTACCTATTTACCCTCTTCTCCTTGAATGCACGAAACGCCGTTTCATAAGAACCGGAGGCCCGTTCTCCATATGTGTCCAATTCGTTCATAGCTCTGGCCCGCCGCAAGGCCGCGTGGGACATGGATTCCCTGATCCCAGGATTCTCATAGAGATAGAGGATTTTTTCACGAATCGCGGCAGGATCGCGTATGGGGACAAAAAAGCCTTCGACGCCATCCGTCATCACATCCTCAGCCCCACAATGTCTGGTCGTTATGACAGGAACACCGCAGGCCATCATTTCCGTAATGATTATCGCAAACCCATCTTCGATCGTCGGCAGGACAAAAACCGATCCCTGAGAATACAACGCATTAAGTTCATGGAACGGTCGGACACCAACGTAGTTCACCTTGTGCCAGTAGGGCTTAACCAAGTCTTTCACTTCATCGTTGATCAATCCGTTGATGACGAACTCGAAGTTTGGAAGATCCAGAGAAGCTATCGCCTGCAATAGATAAAGGACGCCTTTTCTAAGGGAGACGCTGCCAGCGTAACAAACCCTGAATACCTTGTCTCTCTTGGGCAGGGGGCTAAAAATACGTGTGTCCATGCCAAGCGGTAAACATATCAGTTTCTCACGACATACACCTTTCTGAAGAAAACTGCGTTCTGCAAAAGTGGATTGAATTGTGATGTAATCACACTCTTCATATTCCGCCAGTTCCTTGTCCATGACTCGTTTGTCAATATCCTTGTATGGAGCCCCCCAGCGCTTATGCTCTTCACGCAGCAGTTCGTTCTGAACCTCGATATGGGTTGATCCGCGTTCAACCACTGTCATTGCGCCGAATCGAGCGCGCGCCGCCCTGTGCGATAATAAACCGAACGAGGAAAAACAGTGGAACATATCACAGGCTGTCATATTGGAAACGACCCATCGATCAAAGAACTGGACGCTCGGCCAACTGAGCCGCCTTTGGAGCCCTTGCATATCGAGCTTACCGGCCAGATAATAAGGCGCTGCAAACCAAGGATTGCTCCTCATTCGTTTCCTCGGCAGCCCGTACAACCGGGAATGCGAACGGGGCAGGTTTGTAAAAAGCCTTCCCAGGTATCCCCGCTTCTCCATCACTCTTGCCAGGAGCAAGCCAAAATTGCCGAAGCACGCGACGTTAACGATCATATCACATACTCACAATTGACCGCCAACCTATTTCTTGACAGCCAGGGTGATCTGGCCCGCGGGATATTTCTTATACGCCTTGTCCATAAAGGAAGTAAGCCTATAAAATAGAACACAGCACATATTTCCCAGAAGTCGTAGCACATGTGTGGGCATCTTGTTACACAATCTCTGCACGTATTGGATGATTCTTGCATACATGTAACCATAATTATCTCTCGATATTGTTATGAATCCAGCTTCTCTAAGATACTCGTCCAGCTCTGGACCGCTATATCCAACTCGCACATGACCTCCGTCTTCAACATCTGTGACAGCATCATTCCTTAGAAGCCCTGCCGTTGCAGTTGGTGTTGAAATCAATAGTCTTCCGCCTTGCTCCAACACATCAGACAGTCTCTTTAGTAATAACCGATCTTCTTTAACGTGCTCAAGAACCTCCAACAGAATGACTTGGTGATATGGACCTCGTATTTGTACCTTATTCGCATGACCCACTATAATCTCAACTGAAGCATCAGGAAAATAGCTCTTTATTTTGTCGCGAGTTTTTTGGGCGGTATTTTCATTGATTTCTACTATGGTCAAAATATTCTCCCGTTCCAACAACTCAATTGAAAAAGGGCCACCTCCTGTACCTATCTCCAGTGTTCTTACCTTGCCTCGAACAAACAGACGTGTTATTTTAGAAAAGCGGCTATGGGAAAAGATGTCCCTGTGCAATCCCATTCTATATATGGTTTTCGGTATCATTACCCTCTCCTTCAAGCATAGAAGAGATCAACGCCGTGAAGTTGTGTATGAGTATATCCATAGCCAGTTAGGAGCTCGAAGACTTCTTCGGGTGTTTGCTTAAGAAGCCTCAGTTGATGTGGATGGATCTCGATCAATATGTTTCTTATTTTCTTCTTGGTTAGTAAGTCGGCCGCTGAACGAAGCCCATTTAGTTCATAACCTTCAATGTCGATCTTAATGAGTTTAACCGTATTCATTCCATATGAATGCCAGATCTCATCTAGTGAACAAGATATCACTTCCTGTTTTGGCCAACACAATGAACGGTAACGGAATAACTTTACCAAGGATGATGTGCCAGTGTTGAAAGAAGGCGTAAGGACGAGTTTGGCGACACCTTGCGAGTTACTTATGGCATAAGGGAGAAGAACACATTGTGTTATGTCGTTGTAGTACAGATTCCGAAAGATTGTCGACCACAACCGCTCCTGTGGTTCGAGGCAAAACACTTTTCCCGTCTTGCCAACCTTCTTAGCAGCAATGACGGAAAAGTATCCTTCGTTTCCTCCAAGATCAATGAATGTATCTCCTTCCGACAGAAGATCTTCTATGGCAGCGGTCATTCCCGGCTCATAGTAACCGGATGTGATAAGGCATCGTCCAAAAGCGGATGCGGGGTCCAAGGATAGAATGATCCCCCCGATTTCCCTTTTCACTCGTTTGATCCGTAATATTCTTTTCAAAAACAATCCAAGCTCAACTGGCCGAGTGTGCATTATCAATCTGATGACAGGATCAACTTTTTCCATATAACGCCTAAACCTGAAGGTTAAACAGTTATTCGGTATGTGGCACAACTCATTTGATATAAGCCAACAACTCTAACATTCTTTCCGTCTTCTTTTAGAACGGTTCCAATGTGGATCAAGGCCGCAAGCGTCGTCTTTAGGCTCTCTTAAGTATTGTATCTCTTACAGATTGTAGCCGGCTTTGCATGCGTCATTATAGAACATTGCCACGGTGTCAAGCGAGTATTCTGCCAAGTCTTTTCCAACCAATGGGAGTTTCTTTAGGATGTCGTTTGTAACTGTGATAATGTGGCATCCCATCGAGTCCGCATGAAAGATATTCAGTAGCTCGCGAGGGCTGGCCCAGATTAGTTCGATATTTGGGAAAGGTCGTATCAGTCGCAATGCGTCTGCCATTAGGGGAACCGGATCACGCCCAGTATCGGCAATTCTTCCAGCAAAAACAGATACATAGCATGGAGGGCCACCTTGGATACCTTCCAATACATCTTGTATCTGTGCCAAAGGAAGTATTGCCGTGACATTTAGCTTTATTCCTTCTCCGCACAGCGTTTTGATGATGCCTTTGGAGGATTCCTTTTTGGTGTTCGTGATGGGGATCTTGACATGCACATTGTCTCCCCATTTCGCAATCTTTCTGGCTTGCCGCACCATTTCTGCAAAGTCGTCAGAGAAGACTTCAAAAGAGATTGGCCGATCCGGAATCTCATTCAAGATATCTCTTGCGAATCTCTCGTAGTCGTTAATTCCTGCCTTTCGCATCAGTGTTGGGTTGGTTGTAAAACCGCTAATATAGGGCTTCTTATACATTTCACACATCCCTTCCTTGTCAGCCCCGTCTGCAAAGATTTTTACGGTCAGTTCGTTTATTGATTTCATATCATTCTCAAGCAAGGGATTTGTCATTAGCATTTTCGATTGTCAATCCAAGAAATCGCGTGCCTTGTTGACGCTACGGGAACATATGGCATTACTGGTTTCCTTTCATCGTACCCATAGTCAATGAACAAACAAGTACAACCTGCACGCTGCCCTGCCTCGACATCACGCCATCGGTCGCCAATCATGAAACTTGAGGCAAGCTTAATGTCAAAATCATAGGCTGCTTGAACCAGGAGCCCTGGTTTTGGCTTGCGGCAGGGGCAACTGTCGGAATCATCATGGTAGCAGACTCTAATGTCATCCAACGGTAACGCTTTCCTCAAATGGTCGTGGATCTGTTCCACCGCCCCACGAGTCTGACGGCCGCGCGCCACATCAGGTTGGTTGGTCACCACAATCAGGGTATAACCCTTTCTCTTGAGACTCAACAATCCCTCCTGCACTCCCTCAACAAGAATCACTTCGCTGAGTGACATAGGCGGATGTGGTATCCCAGCCTTGAGAACTGCCTTAACGATCACACCATCACGATCTAGAAACACTGCATAGCGAATCATGTCATAGATTCCCAATTCGTCGTGAAGGCTTTCAACGAGAGATGAGATACCAACAAATGCCAGATGACGGCTTGAAAAGCCCCTGTATGGGGGGGATACATTATCCGGATTGACAGTGGCAATAATGACACATGAGTCCCCAAGCTTTTGCTGTATATCCACCGTCACGACCCACACGACCCCCAATACCACTGCCCCAACCGATTTAGCGAAATCCATAACAACCACGAAATTCGTGCTGACGTGCTTTTCGCTGTTACTGCCTCCAACAGAGAAGATGAACAGCATGTCGTCTCTCGTTAGGCGACTCACTTTCAACCATTCAACAAAGACACTTTCCCATCCTTGTTCGTTCGTGCTGTCAGTTCGGAAACATTGTCGGTTCGGGAGTATGCCTCAACACCTATTATCTTTCGAAAGTCACTAGCTGCGTGCGATGCATTCGCTGCGCTTCCCGCCAGCCAGTATTGCCACGGCTAGGCTCATGACAGGAGGATCTTTGTCCCCTCGAAATCAAAACGGAACCTGACTTCCTCAAGCCCCACTTTGTGCATGGCATGCTTTAGTTGATTACGGTCCGAGGCATAAAACATTAGAAATCCCCCCCCACCAGCCCCCACGAGTTTTCCTCCCACTGCGCCATTCTTTATCGCGATTTCATACCACTCGTCAATTTGAGGATTGCTCATCCCAGGAGATCGTTGCTTCTTCTGCTCCCAATGCTGGTGCAGTAGCTCTCCAAACTGGCTTGGATCGCCAGCTTCAAGAGCCGATTTGCTTCTCAAGCCAAGCTCTCTCACATAGTGCAAATTGCTAATCATTTCGTTATCAGACCTTTCTGTCCGTACTTTTTGATCTTTTAGAATCTCGCCCGCCTTCCTAGAAAACCCGGTAAAGAAGAGCAACAGATTGTCTTCCAGATCGAACAAGGTGTCCATGCTTAGTTTAAGAGGAACCGAGTCGACCGTTCCGTCTTTATTGAACACAAAACATGTTATCCCACCATAGGCAGCAATGTATTGATCCTGTTTGCCAATTGGTTCTCCTAGTTTGTCGATCTCTATGGAACATGCAAGCTCGGCAAGTTCGTTCGGGTGAATAAGCCTCTTGCGATGAGCATACAAAGCCTTGAGAAGCGCGGTAGTGAAACTCCCTGAGGATCCCAAACCAGTACCAGAGGGAATATCCGCCAGCGTTGTTATCTCCAGTTGTGGTGAATTGAATCGTAACATCGCGATTGCTTCTCGAACAATAGGATGTTCTAATTCTCCGACGTTAGTGACTTTTTCAAGTTTGGAGTACTTGAGTAAAATCCCTTCGGTAAATGGACGCGAGACTGTAACGTACACATATTTGTCAATTGCCGCAGCGATCACGAATCCTCCATGCTCTCGATAATACGATGGGAGATCTGTACCCCCCCCGCCCAGTGTTACCCGCAGTGGGCTACGTGTAATAATCATATCCAGAGTCCCTGTATATGCTCTCGACCACAGTCAATGCTGCTCGAGCGTCTTCCAGGCTGGCGGATGGCTTACGCTTCAATCGGATGTCGTCCAGAAACTCTGCAAACTCAATCCCCCATGAATCGTCACCGCGCGGAAATTCCCAAACCGTGGTCTCAGGTGGTCCCATCTGCGGCAACATCTTGTAGTAGGCTAGGCGTTCAAGACCATAACTCCCCCCCAACCCCTCAACATGCAACTTTGCATTTCGGCCATATATCTCCAGTGAAAAAAGATTCTTCCACTCAGTACAACTGACGTGCAAAAAGGCTGCCTTTTGCTGGGCCGTCTTGAGTAACATGAAACCATTATCGTCTACCGGCATCTGCCAAAAGTAGGTATGGGCAAAACCGGCGATTTCTTGAAAATCCCCTAGGAACCAACGCGCCAGATCAATCAAGTGCACTCCCTGGTCAATCAGTTCACCGCCACCGGAAAGAGCCGGGTTAGAGCGCCACTCTTTCTCATAGTTGATGCGCCCGCCATGCCCGTAACGACCACGAACAAACATCATCTCGCCCAGCGCTCCTGCTTCATACAACTCCCGAGCCTTTCGCATTGCGGGGTGGTAGCGGTGGTTAAAGCCCACGTGCACAAGAACACCTGACTTTTGTGCTGCTTCGCCTATCAGGTCCAATTCGCGGACATTACGAGCGGCGGGCTTCTCCACAAGCACATGCTTGCCCGAGGACGCCGCCGCGCTGGCTACTTCTGCCAGAGCGTGATTAGTTGTCGCAACAATCACGATGTCAACGACGGGGTCATCCAATACGCGTTGCCAATCCGTGTAGGCCGACGCCCCCGGCACGGTTCTGGCGAGCGATTGAGATCGCTCAATCGCTACATCTACGCACGCCACAAGATGCGCAGGACCCAGCGCCTTCGCACGTTTCTGCCCAATCAACCCGCAACCCACAATTGCAACACCTGCGCGATCTCGAATCATCGATCCCCCCATTTCAACGCGCGATCTATGGGCACAATACGGCGCAAGGTATACACATCGGTCTGCTGTAAATCAGAAAGATGAGACGGCAGAGTCTCCCAGGGATCCCATACGGCACTGATCAACTTTCCGGAAATTTGGTCAGATACCGGAGATGCCAAGAATGTGCATAAACTTGATGCTCTTTCCATATTTGCTTCGCCAACCCGCTTCCCATTCAAAGCTTGGTCAAATTCTCTTTGTCCTGCCTTTTCTTGGCCTGATTCAATGATTGCCTCCTGCAAAGAGGTGTTCAAAAGGCCAGGAGCAACACAATTCACGTAGATCCCTTTGTCTTTCATTTCTTCCGCAAGCGTCTCGCTAAATCTTATCACCGCGGCCTTCGATGCAGCATACGCAGAAAACATAGGCCTTGGACCTGTCGCTCCTCCACCCGAAATATTTACTATTTTCCCCCCGCCTTTCTCGAGCATCAACGGTACTGCATGCTGGCACATCGAAACAACAGACAACAGATTGAGAGAAACGGTGTATTCCCATGCAGACAAATCATTCTCGATAAAAGGTCCAATCGGTCCTTGAACCGCGGCATTATTAACCAACACGTCCAACTTGCCGAATTGATCTCGCGCCTTGTGAATCACGCGGGCACAAGCACCTCTCTCCGAAAGATCGATAGCGACTGGTACAACCTTCTGTTCCACTCGTGCTGGCAGTTGATCAATGCACTTCAGAAGATCTTCTTCTGAACGAGCGACCAGTATCAAGTTCGCTCCCGCAATCCAGAAGCTTTGAGCAATGCGCCTCCCTAAGCCTTTTGAAGCGCCAGTAACGATGCAAACTAATCCGCCAAGTTCTTGTGCTCTCATCTATTCCGCCAGAAAGCAAATGCCAAATTCAGATAGAGGTCTAAACCAGGGTTTGGTTGTCTCAGATTGAAACCATTGCCCCGATCGTGAACCGGCTCAAATTCGCGAACGGAGTTTCTTCCAATCCGGGCGTTGTATTCCCGTATTCGTCTTGAGTAGCGCGGTGTCACAAGATTGCCAAAACAACCATAGCATCTAGAATTGGAATGCGCAAAAAGTAAGACACACTTTTGTCAGCGTGTGCAACCCGGTTCATGTATTCTTTCCCTTTCTCAGAAGCTGCGGATAAGCTTCCAAATATGTTAGTGTACGAATTATCCCTTCCCGGATTGATAGCTTCGGAGCCCAGCCTAAGGAACTGATCTTTCGGCAATCCAAGAAGACAAACGGGCTATCGCCGATCCAACCGCGATCGCCGCCCGTGTACGAAAGTTTTGGCGTCATACCCAAGTGGTTGGTGATCCAGCCAACCGATTCATTTACCTCGCAGTACTCTTCGTTGCCAAGGTTGAAAAGATTCACGCTACTTTGTGCCTTTTCAATTGCAATGAACACCGCATCTAAACAGTCTTGCACGTAAAGATACGACTTGCGCTGATGACCATTCCCCAGGATGTGCAACTCATGGGGATTTGCAAGGAGTTGCTTGTAGAAATCAAACACATGGCCGTGGGAGTAGCGTTCACCCAGGATTGAAACAAAGCGAAAGATATAACCCTGAAAACCAAAGCCCTCGCAATATGCCTGGATCAACCCTTCCCCGGCCAACTTTGACGCGCCGTACAACGAGGTTTGAAGCGGGAACGGCGCATGTTCGGGTGTCGGAAAGACTTCTGGCTCGCCATAAATCGAGCCGGTAGAAGAAAAAGCTATACGTCGTATTCCGTTGGCACGCATGGCCTCAAGAACGTTGAATGTCGCAATCGTGTTTTGCTCAAGGTCCTTGCGCGGATCTTTCGTTCCAAACCGGACGTCGGCATTGGCAGCTAGATGAAACACAAAATCACACCCACTCATCGCTTCTCTCAAACTCTGCACATCCAAAAGGTCACCCTTGACAAGCTGAAAACCATTGCAATTCTTGGCTTCAGTTAGGAAAAGTTCCTTCCCTGTGGAAAAGTTGTCGTAGACGACCACGGAATACGCCAAATTCAAGAGGCGCTCGACCAAATGGCTACCGATAAAACCAGCTCCGCCGGTTACAAAAACCGTATTCAACTTTTCGTCAACTCCGTTTCTCGTCTCGTATTAGGCAAACCAAAGAGGTTAGGAACTTTGTCAGAACTTGCGGGCGACAAAGAGTAAGCGATAAGCCCAAGAACGAGGGAACAGCCACCTTGTGACATCATCGACAAAGGTAAAGCCAAAAACCAAACGGCTTGACGATCTTTCCGCGCAAAGAATTCTCATGTGTTCTCCTGCCAGAACTACCTGCGGACGGATCGCCAAATTCGTGCCGCTCGGCTCTGGGCGTAAGAGAGATTGTGGAGCAAGTTTACAAATATTGAGTATCATGCAATGGGTTTCTCACTATAACAAATGATGTTTTCCGTCCAGATTGTCTGCGATTTGCCAGCTTCAATCTTACGGACAGTGTTAGCAATAAGTTTGATTAACTGCCACAACAACAATCGCAATCTACCTGTTATGTTCTTAGGTACAGGACCTGTTTCATAAAAGCGAAATCCTTGGAAGCCTATGCCTTTAAGAAGCTGCCGGAGGGAATTAGTGGTAAAGATGGTAAGGTGCGTGAGATCGCCGTAGATGATTTGATGAGGGAATAACCCTTCGCCATTGGGAGTCTGCAGAATCAGATTTCCACCTTTTTTCAGCGACTTAAAGATAGCTTGTGTAAGCCCCATCAACTCTTCTTTATGGAAGTGTTCGAGAAAGTCCAAGGCTATAATCACGTCAAAGACTTCATGTTTTCCGTTCAAATATTTAAATACATCTGTTACTTCCGTCTCACACCCGCGACTTGTAGCCAATTCAATCTGCTCACTGGAAATGTCAAT
>Ga0182011_10001714_pt1 | contig 19031 bp, 13 predicted proteins | sample 711E1DmetaG_FD_120481 | JGI IMG/M metagenome (GOLD analysis project Ga0182011, IMG submission 120481) | Permafrost microbial communities from Stordalen Mire, Sweden - 711E1D metaG | ecosystem: Environmental > Terrestrial > Soil > Wetlands > Permafrost | place: Sweden: Stordalen | collected... | reverse complement strand
CTCCAGAGCCGGGAGTGGTTCCGACATAGTGGTGGCCTCCTAATCTTAGTGTATTATATACACTACGACATGAGCCACAATAAACACGAGCGCGAGAATTGTCACTTCTATGTCGCGCACCCACCCCACTCCCTTTGCTTGACCTGCCACGTGATTGAGTGTAATATTATGGTCATTGGCCTGACTGGGTGGTGCATTGGGTGCAAAGACAAGTGGGCATTCGCATGCGATGTGAAGACAATAGTCAAGGTTTGGCCCCACATTTCCGTTTTGACCTGCAACTCCTAGTCTTCGAATCGTCGCTGTCATCAACATTCATGCGGGTCTATACAGAACAAAGGTATCTTGGAGGTGCACCCGCCGCGGTGGGAGAAGCCAAACCAGCCCGTTCAGCTCACGTTCAACACTTCTTGGCCGGAGAAGACTCGTTATTGACCACGCCGATTAAATGGAGTTCAGCATAGCGCGCGTCTCCTAACAAGGAGAGACTCCGCGTTCTCGAGAGCCAAAGGAGCCAACTTATGAACCAATCAGGGAAAAGCTGTCGCGGGGCAGTTCTGCGAGGACTGTGTGTCGTGCTGTGTTCCGCCATGCTCCTCGTCGTCATGGGAGCCCAGGCGCAGGCACAGTCCATGGCGACGCGTCATGTGCGTCAAGCAGTGATAAGCGGGGAGGCGAAGTTCTTGAACCGGCTGCCCGAAACTCAGACCTTGCACATCGACATTGTTCTGCCGCTGCGGGATCAGGCAGGGTTGGATAAATTCTTGCAAGAGGTCTACGATCCTTCCAACCCCTCCTACCGGCACTTCCTTACTGTGCCAGAGTTCACCGCGAGGTTTGGCCCCAGCCAGGAAGATTATGACGACGTGATTCATTACGCTACATCGAACGGCTTCAAGGTGGTCGGCGGCTCCCGCGATGGTATGGACGTGCAGCTCGAAGGCTCGGTAACGAGCATCGAGGCAGCCTTTAATGTGAGCATGGGTGTCTACCAGCACCCCACGGAAAACCGCACATTTTATGCTCCGGACCGGGAGCCCACGGTGGACCTGCCGTTCCCGCTGTGGCATATCTCGGGTTTGGACAACTATTCGATCCCGCATCCCGCCAGCCTGCATAAAAATGTGACTGTGAAGTCCAATACTGTCACAGGCTCCTGTCCTTCGAGCTCTTATTGCGGCAGCGACATGAGGGCGGCCTACTACGGGAGTGGGCCTCTTACCGGCGCCGGCCAGACGCTCGGGTTGCTGGAGTACTACGGGTATGATCAAGGCAGCCAGACCACTCTTACCGACGTGAACGCTTACTTCACGAACGCCAAGCAAACGAACAGTGTCCCTATCGTGGGCATTTCCACAGATGGAACCAGCTTGACCTGCCTCGAATCGCAGCGCTGTGATGATACTGAGCAGACCCTTGACATCACTCAGGCGGTCTCCATGGCCCCGGGCCTGACAGATCTATACGTATTCGTGGGGTCCACCGATACCGCCATTCTTAGTTCCATGTCGACGCATACTCCGCTAAGCGCGCAATTGAGCTCTTCGTGGACTTGGGGCCCGTCGGACCCCAGCACTGACGACCCCTACTTCAAGAAGTTTGCGGCGCAGGGTCAGAATTACTTTCAAGCGGCCGGAGACAGTAGCAAGTACACGACGAGATCCTCGGAGGTTTACCCGGCGGATGATGCGTATGTCACGGTGGTCGGCGGCACGGACTTGGTGACCAGCGGCCCGGGCGGCGTCTGGGTTTCGGAAACTGCTTGGACCGACGGTGGCGGCGGCTATTATACCCCGGACGCTATTCCGATTCCCTCCTGGCAGCAGCTCACGGGCGTGATCACCGCAGCTAACCAGGGGTCCACGACTTACCGGAACTCCCCGGACGTCTCGGCAGAATCCAATTTTGACTATTACGTCTGTGCCGACCAAACCACCTGCACGGCAAACTATTATGGCGGAACCAGTTTCGCGACCCCCCTGTGGGCCGGCTACATGGCTCTGGTCAATCAACAGGCGGTTGAGAGCATCGGTTCGCCGCTTGGCTTTATTAATCCGACCATTTATTCGATTGGTGTGGCAGGAGGGGCAAACTATGCCGCCGATTTCCACGACATCACCAGCGGCAGCAACGGTTATCCGGCAGTAACCGGCTACGATTTGGCGACCGGCTGGGGCAGTCCGAACGGTTCCGGCCTGATCAGCGCACTTGTCGGTACGCCGCCGGCCCCTACCTTCACCCTTTCTCCCTCGCCCAACTCGGTTTCAGTGGTACAGGGTAGCAATGGCACATCGACGATCACTACCGCCGTCTTGAACGGCTTCAACTCGGCTGTCGCCTTGTCTGCGAAGGGCCAGCCGACAGGCGTGACCGTTAGCTTCAATCCCACGCCCATCACCGCGCCGGGCTCTGGCACCTCAACCATGACCATGGCAGTGGCCTCGACCACCGTGACCGGCACGTACACGATCACCGTCACCGGGACGGGCGGAGGCGTTACGCAAACGTCCACGGTCAGTCTGACGGTCACCGCCGCTCCGACTCCTAACTTCACCATTTCGGCCTCGCCCACTTCGGTCTCAGTGACACAGGGCAGCAATGCCACATCGAAGATCACTACCACCGTCTCGGGCGGCTTCAACTCGGCTGTTGCCTTGTCGGCGACGGGCCAGCCGTCCGGCGTGACCGTGAGCTTCAATCCCACGTCTATCGCCGCGCCGGGATCGGGGACATCGACGGTAACGTTCACAGCGAGCAGGAGTGCCAGCACCGGAAGCCGCACCATTACCATAACGGGCACGGGCGGAGGCAAAACGCATACGACGACAGTCAGTCTCACCGTCAGAAGATAGTGACAGTGTAATGCTTCGGTGCTCGCCGCGGTAAACTTGAGCAATGATTGGCCCGGATCATGTGGTCCGGGCCTTTCTTTTGTGCGCAACGCGGCACGCCTACGGCCGGGCGGCCACGAGAAGGGGAGAGTGCGGGCGCAGGTGCGCAGGACACTGCTTCGCTTCCATCATTCGTAACGAAGAGCCTGCACGGGATCCAGCCTGGCGGCTCGCGCGGCCGGGTAGAGTCCGGAGATCATGCTGATCACGATGGCGAAGGCAATCGCTCCGGCAACCAGCCACCACGGAACTGCCCACAGATTCTCCGACGGCATGTTCTGGCGGTGCAGATAGAAGTTCGCGCCGGCGTTGATCAGTCGGCCGATCACCCAGCCCAGCGCCACCCCCAGCATCCCACCCACCAAGCCCATCACCGCGGCCTCGGCAAGGAATAGCCTCTTGACGTCGCTGTCACTGGCGCCGATTGCCTTCATGATTCCGATTTCACGCCGGCGCTCGAGGATGGCCATCACTAGCGTATTCACGATTCCCAGCGCCGCAACCGCCAGCGCGAGGCTGCCAAATATCCCAAGAAAAAGGTCGAGCACGGCGAAAAACCGCTGCAGGCTGCGCGTGGCGTCCAGAATCGAGTAAGTGCTGAAACCCATCTTGCGGATGGCGTCCTGCACCAACTCGACTCTGTCCGGACTTTTCACGCGCACGCTGAGGCTGGGATACGCCGGCGCATTCGAAAAGTCCGGCTCACTGCCGCGCAGCCCAGGGGGTAGCATGACATGGAGGTTCTCCACCATCTGAAGCGGGATGAACACCCGGGCGCCCGAGGCGCCGCGCATGCCCTCGGGGTCCTGGTCAGTGACCGCGACGATGCGCAGCTTTCTCTCGCGCGGCACGACCGAGAAGGGTGCCATCACGGGGGGGTGGGGCGCATCCTTTAGCGCGCCGGAGCGACCACCCGCGCTGCCGCCCTCTTGCGCCGGCACAGGCTTCGATTCCGGCGCCGCCGGTGACGGCACCCGCTCCGCGTAGCGCAGCATCAGTTCCTTCCCAATCAACATCTGTGTCTGGCCGCTCAGCTTCGAACTGGATTCTCCCAGCTTCCGGCGAATCCCCAGGAGTTCGTCCGCGAACTGGATTTGCAAGATGGCTTCGTCGGCGGTATCCGAGGAGAAGAAACGTCCCTGCATGTTGTCGAACGCATCTTTGTCGCGGGCGGAGAGCGGAAGGCCAGCCACCATCGCGAGGTGTGACTTGCTTTCGTAGTAGACCTCGCTGATGAAGTGAAGGTCGGGCGCCGCTTCGAGAACGTCGGGCAGGCGGGCCATTTCGGCGCGCGCCTGTTCGTCAAGAGGCCGGCTCTCGGCGGGAGGCGCCTCGTTGCGGTTGTCGGCGCGGTCGAAGCGGCGCAGACTGCGGGGCGAGGTAACGACGATTGTGTCGAAGAGTCCCGACCTTGCCAGCCGGCGGTCAGCTAACTGCTGGAGCCCGATGCCAAGCGAGAGCATCGCCACCAGAGACGCTACGCCCACTCCGATGCCAAGCGTGGTGAGCGAGCTCCGGAGCATGGATTCGCGGAGGTTGCGCGCGGCTAGATCGACCAGGTCGTTTGCCTTCACCGCCGTTCTCCTTTCTGCCCTGAACATAGCTCCCCTCCTCTCCTGGGGAAGGGGTTAGGGGATGGTGGGACCGGAACAAATCGAACCGGTCAACCCGCCGGCTGTGGGAGCCCCCTCATTACCAAGGAGGGGATCACGGCCACGCCGTTCCCTTGCCTGAGTCCCCTGCGGCGACTCGTTGGAAGGCGGGAACATTGGCTTGCTCGCCGACCACTTTGCCATCGGCCAGGAAGACAAGGCGTTTGGCGTAGCGCTCCGCGAGCAAGCGCTCGTGGGTCACCAGCAGCAGCGTCATGCCGAACCGTTCGTTGCACTCATGCAGCAGGTCCAGGATCTCGTTACCCGTGTGGCTGTCCAGATTGCCGGTGGGCTCGTCGGCCAGGAGCAGGCTGGGGCGGTTCGCCAGCGCCCGGGCGAGCGCCGCACGTTGCTGCTCACCGCCGGAGAGTTGGCCGGGGCGATGCGTCATACGGCCGCCCAGGCCCACGCGCTGCAAGGCTTCACGCGCCAGTGCCAGCCGCTGGCCACGCTCCGTTTCTGCAAACCGCATGGGCAGTTCGACATTCTCGAGCAGCGTCATGGCGCCCACCAGGTTAAAAGCCTGGAAAACAATTCCTACACTGTGCCGCCGGTAGCGGGAGAGTTCTTCGCTCGACATCTCCGCCAGGTTGTCCCCGTTCACGATGACGGCCCCCGAAGTCGGGCGGTCAAGTCCGGCAATCAAGTTCAGCAAAGACGACTTCCCTGAACCCGAACTGCCGAGCAACGCCACGAATTCGCCTGCCCCCACCTCGAGTGAGATCCCGTCAACAGCGCGGATCACCGAGTCGCCCATCTGAAAGTGCCGGCAGACCGCCTCAGTTCGAATTGTGCCGGCGGGCGTGGACTTCTCCCTCATCGCGATGCGTCCCCCCCTTGCTCCGCGACCTCTGCGGAGTGAAGCAGTATAAGCGGGAGAGGTGGCGGCGATCAACCCAAGTGCTGCGGCAAATGACTCGGAGAGGTAATGGTAACGAATGGGAAGCCCGCTTAGCTACGACACAAAGCCCGACTTGCGTGGGAATCATCCGCCGCGATTGTCTTCTGCTATGGAATATATGGCAAGACTTATGCTACAAAATAGGCGTGCTGTTTCCTTTGAAACAATTGACGAGCCTGTTTAAGGCTCTCTCCGAAGTCACGCGTCTGCGCATTGTCCACCTTTTGCACGCTCAAAGCCTCTGCGTGGGCGACTTGCAGGAGGTTCTGGGACTTTCACAACCTCTCGTCTCCCGCCATCTCGCAGTCTTGCGCGCCGCGAATTTGGTCCATACCCGGCGGCAGGGGGCCAGAGTCTGTTATTCCTTGTCTCGTGCGCCGTTCCTTAACTACCCTTTGCGCAAGTTCCTGAGCGAGATTGTTCCTTTTTTCCCGGAACTTCAGTCGGATGTGCAAAAATTGCCAGAGATCACAGGAGATTGCACGACGAAGAACGAAGCAGAGGACTCTGATCTAGTGCCGCATATCGCGCCCGAAGCCGAATGAGAGGGATTCCCGGGAGGAGTCCTGTGAAAATCAAGACGCTGATCTGCAATTGCAAAAGCCTGTCTCCGTCTTTCAGAGACTCGGACATGAACACGCTTCCCGCCGAAATCGAATCCGCCCTCGACGTGGATTACGCCATTGTGCACCCGCAGCTTTGCGGGGCGGGAGGAGGCAAGGTCATGGAGGACGTCCTCCGCTCCGCTGAAGACGACCCCGATACTCTCGTCATCGTCGGCGCGTGCGAGGTGGAAGCACAAAAAAAGCTATTTCAGAAAGTGTTCCGCAAGACAGGTTTCGATCAAGATCATTTCGTGGCGATGGATATTCGCGATGTGACAAATGAGGGAATTCTCGACAGGCTGCGTAAGAAGATAGAAGAACGGGTCCATCTCAAAGAGAAGCGCCACTGAGCGCCTCGCTTGGGCAACCGGTCCGGTGCCCCGTCATGTTAGGAGAGAATTTGGTGTCGATACATCGCAGTCGAAGAGAGCGGTTTCCTTGGTTTCCCACGATCAACTGCGAGGTATGCCTCCGCGACCTGGAGTGCCTTAACTTCTGCCCCGCGGGTGTCTTCGATTGGGACCCTGCCACAGGGAACCCCGTCGTGGCCCGGCCCTTTGACTGCATTCCAGGCTGCCGCAGTTGCGCTGAGAATTGCAAAGCCATGGGCATCTCGCTTCCCGGCAAGAAGGAAGTGGCGGCGGCACTAAAGCGGATTCGCGCCGAAAATGGACTCCTCACCATGCCGCCACGATCTGACAGAGCTTTGAACCCTTGCGGCCGTGCAGTGCGCCGCCGGAAATTGGCGTCCCGGTCCAGTTCAGACAAGTGACCTCGGGCCTGCTGTTTCCGCACCGGGGATACTCATGGAGGGCGAATGGAAACAAAAGAAACCCGGAAATCCTTCCGCTACCAAACCCACGCCGTGTGGGAACAAGCCCGCAAAATAAAGGCTTCGGCGGCCGGCAAGCCCGACCTGGGAATCTCCAGCCCGCCTGAGTTCAAAGGCGACCAGGGCGTTTGGACGCCTGCGGATTTGTTTGTGACCGCCCTGAACAGTTGTATCATGGAAACCTTCCTGGCCTTCGCAGAGCGCAAGGGATTGAGGCTTGCGGCTTACGATAGCACCGTTGATGCGCTGCTCGATTACCAGGACGGCAAATACCGCTTCACAGAAATCACCGTCCACCCTCAGGTAGCCGTGAAATCGCAGGATGACGTCGAGCGCGCCCGCCAAATCATGGAGAGCGCTCACGCCAACTGCTTTATCTCAAACTCCATCACCGCCTCCGTAAACGTTATTCCCGAATTCCGCGTTATGGATTAAGAGGCGCGCTGAAGACGTGGAGCCACCTCATGAAGGAAAGTATTTCACGCCGCAGATTTCTCGGGGCCGGCCTGCTGGGTGGGACTGGCGCAGCATTTTTCTTCCCTGCGGAGGGATTTCCAGCCAAGGCGACCGAGACTCGTGAAGGTATATGTGTCACGCTCTGCAACCATTGGAGCTACACGGGGATTGGCTGGCAGTTGGGCATCGAGTCGTGCGTGCTGTCGGCGACCGACGCGATGGAAATGGCCGATCGAGTGCCGCACGTCAAGACCTGCCTGGAATTGGACGCGCTCGCTTATGAGTTCATGGCCGAAAAGTTCCCGGAGGTCGCGGCAAGGCTGAAGAAGTATCTTGCCGCCGATAAAATCGAGGTGATCGGCGGCACTTATGGCCAGCCGTTAGGGGCGATGTTCAGCGGGGAATCGAATATCCGTCAGCTTGTGTACGGGCGCGAAACCATTCGCCAGGCGCTGGATTATGAGGTGGCGACCTTTCTAGATGAGGAAGACTTCTCGCATCCCCAGATCCCGCAGATCGCACTGGGGGCGGGCTACCGCTATGGCAGCCTGGCGCAGGTGGACACTTGGGGCCGCACCGGAATACCCAACTTGGAAGTCAACGCGTTCAAGTGGAAAGGGATGGACGGCAGCGAAATTCTGAGCACCCCCAAGAACTCGCTCTTCGGCTATTCTCCCAACCTGAAGCAACTGGCAACTTCGGCGGCCTTCAAGAAACTGCAGGCGCTGGGCAAACCTCTCATTTTCACCTGGGAAGAGTTCGGATGGGAACCACCCGATGAGCCCGCCTACCTGAAGACTCCCGAGAAATACAAGAAGTTTGCCGAGGAATCTCCAGTCGAGTTTGTCACCTTGAAAGATTATCTCGACGAATACGGCAGTAGCGCCAAGGAGTCCATCTACCTGAACATGGACGCCTGGACCAAGTTGCTGACCTGGGGATTGGGCGGCGACCAATTGCGAGTCATGGACCGCAAGGTGGAAGGGACGCTGTTGGCGGCGGAGCGCTTCGATGCCATTGCCACCAGCTTGGGCGCGAAGGGCAAGGCGCGGCAGTTGGGGCAGGCATGGAAACACTTGCTGACATCGCAGAGCCACGATGTTTCGCTCTGCGAATACTCGCGCTGGCAAGGGGACCGGATGGCGCCGCTGGATCGCATCGAGGACTACCACAATTTCACCTGGGGCGCGATCGGCTACAGCCATCTGGACGCCGCCGAAAAGCAAGGCCAGGCGGCGCTGGATGCCTCGCTCCGCCAGGTGGTTAGCCATATCGGTTCAGAGGCGGGAAAGCACGGCCAATGGGCGGTTACGGTGTTTAATCCCTGCTCCTGGGAGCGGACCGACTTAGCCACCACGGGGCGTATCTACCCGATTCAAGAGGAGGCCAAAGACATCGTGGTGAGGGACCGATCTGGCCACCTGGTACCTTCCCAGATCACTAAGAGTGACAGGGACAAGCAGGGAAACTTGATCGTGGCCGACTTGGCCTTCCTGGCCGAAAACGTTCCGAGCGTGGGGTACGACACCTACTACCTGGAACTCACACCCGGAACCGCCAAGCCCGCCGCTACGGATTTGAGGATTAACGAGCCCCAACTGGAGTTGGAGAACGAGTACCTGAAAGTCAAACTGAGCTCGAAGCACGGGGCCATCGTCAGCCTGATTGAAAAGCGGACGGGGCGGGAAATGCTGGATGCGGCGAAGGGCGCCTTCCCGGTGTTCAAAGGCACACCTAATCAGGACTACTGCCTGCGGAGCGTCATGATCCAGCAGAAGTATCACCGGCAAGGGTCTGCGATCCCAGCCCTGTTTGACAGTTCGACGTCGGAGGCGGTTTATGAAGGCACGGAGAAGATGACACCCCCGTCAGGGGAAGTGGATTGGCGCATCATTTCGAAATCCGCGATTCGCTGGATCGTGAAAGGTCCACTACGCGCCACGGTCAAGACGAGCCACCAGTGGCCACTGCTGAAATTTGAGACCTATGTCACCCTTTGCGCAGGATTGCCTTGGGTAGAGGTCATCAGCCGGGTGCTGGCGGAAATCCCTCCCGCTCCCGACGCGCTGGGCTCCGATAATCGCTTCCCCGCCGAAATCAAGCAGGGTTACTGGCTCACCTTCGCGCCGGGCTTTCAACCTGCTTCGGTAGTGCGTGATTTTCCCTTGGGAATTGAGCCCACGGAGCGTCAGACTTTCCAAGCCCGCACCTTCGTTGATTTGGCGGGAGAGGACGCCGGGCTACTGGTTTTGCACCCCGGAACCCAGTACTTCAAGCGCGACAGCGACGGCGTGTTTTCAAACCTGGTCATGCGGGAGTGGGAGTCGTACTGGTCAGGCGAGTACGGCTGGCCTCGCTACTCGGAGTACCACCACGCCTTGCTGCCCCACGGGGCAAACATCACAAATGCCGAGCGAGTGCGGGCGGCGGAGGGATTCGGCCAGAAGCTCATCACGGTGGTGAGCAAGCCGCAAAGCGGAAGCCTGCCACAGCGGAAGGCCTTCATCACCGTGAGGCCGGAAAGCGCCCATCTGATGGTTTTGCGCACCAAGGAGCGCCAGGGGTTCGAGCTTCGATTGGTGGAGATTGAAGGCAAGAAAGGGAGTGCATCCGTCGAGTTGGCGGTGGCGATGGCCGGAGCGTCGGAAACCAACTTTTTGGGTAAGAAGGTGGCGGAGGTCTCTTCAAGCGCCGGCAGTCTGAACTTCGAGCTTCAGCCTTGGAAGGTCCGAACCTTCGAGGTTCTGTGAGGCATGCGGTGGTTCATGTAGGGTGAGCCGCAGTACCCCACCGCACCAGGAGTGGGATGGCCAGCCCGCATCTACTTTTCGGCGAGGGCCGTCTGACTTACTGCAACTTGACCAGTCTGGGAAGGAGGGCGCTCACATCGGGCGAACCCCAGCCCGTAGCGAGATCCCATCCAGTGGTTGCGTTGTACCCTGGCACTCCGTGGAGGCTGTTGTTGCCGGCCGTCACATCGTGGAAACCCATCCCGCGTAGCAAGTAGAGTCTCAGATTCAGTAACCCAAGTGGGTGGCCGGCTAACTGATTGCCGTCAGCGATGATGCCCGCCCACTGTGGGGCGCCCTCGCTGGTGCCGCCGATGGTATAGTAGCCTGGAGTCCCGGCAAAACTCATATAAAGCAAAATCGGCGTGCCTTCGTCAGCGTTGTACGCTACATCAGGGATGCCGCGATGATGATTGAGTTCCTTTTGAACGGATGCGGGAAGCAGGTATTGATAGAGGGGTTCCCCGAAATACTGGCTAACGCCACCCCCGGACGCGCCATGAACATCGTTCCAGACAGTTTCAGACTGGTAGTTCCCGTCCGTGTCAGCGGAGAGACTGGTGCCGCCGACCGCCGTGACCAAGGGCGATGACGCCGGGAACTCTACGGTAGGAAAGGGGTAATAGTTACTGCTGATATCAATATTAGCGCTGCCGGAGTCTCCCGTGCTTGCCAATATGGTGACATTTTCCAGGGCGGCTCGTAGGTAGAAGCGCTCAAAGTCCGCCATCACCCGCAGGCCTGCCGGATCGAACAGGGTGTTCTCGGTCGCCCCCCAGCTTTGAGAAATGATTTTACCCAGGTGGTGGTCCAAGGCATACTGCTCCAGTTGTAGAAACTCCGGTAGCCCCTGCACACCCTCGGTTTCGCTTACGGGGCTGGTCAACAACACGATGCCGGCGCCGGGCGCCAGGGCATGCGCCCACTCAACGTCCAGAGTTGTCTCGGATGCCCAACCCACTTGGTCGCTGTCGCTAGGGTCGAAGGGCACAGTACCCAGAGGCGCAAGCACAGTAAACGAAGGCGGGGCAGGCAGGCCATAACCCGCGTCAAAGGTTGACAGATCGTTCGCGATCGTGGGGCTGCCAAACGAGTCAATGATGATTATCGTCTGGCCGGCGCCGGTATAGCCAGCGTTTAGCAGAGGCGTCAAGCCGTAGGCATTTTGAATCTCCTGGGGGCTATAGCACGGATTCCCCGCATTAATGCGGCATTCGGAGTCTGTGGGAGGCAGTAGTGAAGAGGTGGAAACGAGCCTCAACCCCTTCACCCTTGTCACGCGAGAGATGACATCTGGAAGTGGACTCGGGGCTTGCCCGGCGGGAGTTGATTGGGCATGCACGGTAAACAAGCATGGAAGCAATGCGAAACTAACGCCAACCACCGAGCGGACGAATCGCCACATCGTCATCCTCCTGATGCGGAGCACACGCTCCCTGATGCGAAGGGTCTTCCCCCAAGGCGTGAGGTGGTCAACGAACGGTGACGTCGCCAAGTCTGGTGAACTTGGCTGAACCCTCCGGACCTTCGACAGAAAGCGTCACATTGTAAGCGCCGGCCTTTTGGTAAACGTGCGTGGGATGCTGCTCGGTGGAACTTGTGTCATCTCCGAAATCCCATTTCCACGAGGTGATCTTGCCATAGGATTCATCGTGGAAAGCTACCAAGCGCCGGTCCATATCGGCGATCTTGAAGTCCCAATGCGCCTCGATGGGCTTGTGGAATTTGGCATCCAGGGGCATCAGCTTGAACTGCACCAAGTCACTCGCGTCGCCGTACATCGTGGTTTTGTGGGAGAGATTGTAGAAGCCTCTGTAGTTCTTGGCGTTCACGTCGTCGTAATCCAGGACGGCCCACGACATGCCGATCAGCTTGTTCTCCTCAAGCGAGGACTCCATGGAGCGTTGTGGCCCGTCGCAACTGGCGTAATCGAAGGCGGTGATCCAAAACTCCAGCACCAGCTTGCCGCTTTCACCGGGCTTGAAGTTGTAGGAGTAAGCGGCGTTGGCCCAAGGCAGACGCTTGAGCCAGGATTGGCATCCCCACACAAAGGCCCAATCCTTGTCCCCGGGCGGGGTGAGAATGTGGTAGTTCTGCGCAAACACGTTTTGGAAGCGGAAATAGCCCTGCCAGTAGTCCAGCAACGACCTGTGAGGGTGCATATCGATGATGTTGGCGCCGCCGGAAAGGTCGCCGTCCACTACCAATTCGAAGATGTCATTGTGCAAGTCGTTGCGCGCGAAGTCCCAATAATTGTCGTAGGCTTCATAAAGGAAATAGAGCCGATTCAAACCCTTCACCCATCCCACGCGCACGCGCACGTCCAGATCCTTGGGGTCGATGTTAGTGCCGTGGCCATTAACGGTGTCGGAAAGCTGGTCCGTGCCGATTACGTAGTCTTCCGGCACGATGTCCCAATCTTCCGTGTTGCCGTCAATCCGCGGGATCTTGTCGGCGGGAAACTGAAAAACCTTATAGACAACGTTGGGCCGCTCGATGGCCAATGCAGACGCCGCGGCGAAGGCCAGCAGGGCAACAATGAGAAATAGTTTTAGTGTGCGCATGGTCGGGAGTATAACTCATCCGGCGGTGACGCGCCATATTGCAGTAGGGGAGAAATGGAGCCGCTTTCGTGTGCCCCCCCCGCCCCCCGCGTTCCCCAGGCCCGGAGCGAATCGGTTCGAGCCTCTGGGGTTCGTACGCCAAGGACTAGGCCCCGATGTATTTCGCATAGACGCTTCGCGCCGCCGCCGGGTCGCGAGTGCCTTTCACGATTGCCCGGCCATCGGGAAAAACCGTCAATTCGAAAAGGTCCACCGAGAAAACCAACAGGAACTCGTTGGCGCGCACGCGGCCAAACTGCTCCAGGCGAGTCTTCAACGCCGCAAGGTCCAATTGGCGGGACGCGGCCGCGTGAATCTGCACGGAATCGCGCCCGCAAAGGCTGGTATGCACCGGTCCCGTCCGGTTGAGATAGGCAAACTCATTTGCGCCGCAAACTCGGCACTGAGGGTCTCTGCGAGGCCGGACCTCTTGGAACTGGTTCTTCCAGATGTCATAAGCGAGCATGGCTCCGTGCAGTTCCTGGCGGCAGCCCAGAAGGATTTTCAGCGCCTCCGTCACCTGGATGGCCGCCACCCACGAAACCGCCGGGCTGATCACGCCGACCGTGTCACACGTGTCATACGTGCCCTCGGGCGGGCTGGGGAAAACGCAGGCCAAGCAAGCCGTGCTGCCGGGAAGGATAGTCATGGTCGTGGCGTAGCTGGCCACCACGGCGCCGTAAATCCAAGGAAGGGCGAGTTTCACCGACACATCGTTCAACAGGTAGCGCGCCTCGAAGTTGTCCGTGGCGTCCAGGACCACCTGGAAACCACTGACGAGTTTTTCGATGTTGCGGTTGTCCACGTCTTCAACCACGCCCTCGACTTTGACCTCGGAATTAATCTGGTTCAGCTTGCGCGCCGCGGCCATGGCTTTCGGCATTCGCTCCCGTGCATCCGCCTCGTCGAAGAGGGTCTGGCGCTGGAGGTTCGATTCCTCGACAAAGTCGCGGTCCACGATGCGCAGCGTCCCCACGCCCGCGCGCACCAGGGCGTTGGCTTGGGCAGTTCCCAGCGCCCCGCAACCCAATATCATCGCCTTCGATTCGAGAAGCTTCTCCTGCCCCTCCGCGCCGATCGGAGGAAAAAGAATCTGACGGGAGTATTTTTCGCGGTTCATCATTATTTCAACCCGAGCCGTTGGCGTGAGGCCCTCAGGCTTTCGTCCTTGTATAAGAGTCTAATCTGAAGGCTAGCATTCGCAGGGCAGGTTTCTCAACATATTACAACTCCGCACAGGATTGGATGTTCTCGCGCGACAAAAAAATCTGGACGGGCGCAAGCCGTAGAGCGATGATTAAGGCAAGCGGAATGCGCAGCGGCAAGGTGTCCTGCCCGGGTTCGCCGTCCGGGCCCGACCACCTGCCAAGTGTTTTGCAAAATGACCGAGCCATTGCCATTTGAAGAAGAACGCCGATTGATGGTGGAAACTCAACTGCGGCGTCGCGGCATCCGCGATGAAAGGGTTCTGGACGCCATGTTTCAGGTGCCGCGCCACGAGTTTGTCCCGTCACCTCTAGTGAAGGCTGCTTACCATGATCGGCCCTTGCCGCTGGGCGAAGCGGAGACCATCTCCCAACCCTACATCGTTGCGGCCATGACTGAAGCAGCCAACGTGCAGCCGGGAGACAAGGCGCTGGAGGTAGGAACAGGGAGCGGGTATCAGGCAGCCATCCTTTCCTTTCTGGGCGCAAGAGTTTACACCATTGAACGCAATGCCACGCTGGCGAAATCGGCTGGCGAGCGGCTGGCGCGCCTCGGGTACGACGGAGTGGAAGTCATCGTGGGCGACGGTAGCGAGGGCTATCCACCCGCGGCGCCTTATGCGATCATCCTCGTCACCGCCGCCGCACCGTTTATTCCCCCCGCCTTGTTCGACCAACTTGCAGAAGAAGGCCGCTTGGTGATTCCTGTGGGGGACCTCCGGCGCCAAGATCTCCTGCTCAACTTCAAGCAGGATGGACAAGTCAAAACGCGCAGGCTCGACCCCTGCCAGTTTGTGCCGCTGGTCGGGAAAGCCGGCTGGCCCGAAAAGGAAAGGCGGCTGATGTAAATTCCTACCGTTCGGTACGATTTTTCTTGACTCGAACTCACCTGGATTTTATTATCGGCTTAGCTAGAAAGGAGGTGATCCATGTCGATAGAAAGTTACCTTAGCGAGGGTGCTGAGGCTTAAGGCGTCAAGCAGGTACCCATTCGAGGGAACCCTTCGCTAGCGAGAGGGTCAGTGGCAGGGCGCTGCTGGCGCCGTTCTTCGGGATGACCGGAGAAGAGCCAAACCCAATCAGTATCCCGGGCCCCTGGTCATGCGGTCAGCGCACGGCCAGGGGCTTTTTGTTTTGATGTGAGCCTTCAGCGCCGCCTTCTCATCACCTCGAAGGCTTTCAGGATGACCTTAGTAGCCATTTCGGTGAGGTGATACTGTGGCATCTCTTCCCGGCGCACCCAGCGGGCGTCCACGACGTCGGAGGCGGGTTTAAGCCGCCCGCGCTTCAGCCGGCAAACATAATCCACGATAACGTAGTGGTACTTGACGCGCTTCCCTTCCTGCGTGATGCGGTCAAACGCTGCAATGATTTGCAGTGGCTCGACGTCCAGGCCGGTCTCTTCCTTCAATTCGCGCCGCACCCCCTCGGCCAATTCCTCACCGAGTTCGAGCATTCCGCCGGGAATGGACCACTCACCCTTGAGCGGCTCGCAGCCGCGGCGAATGAGGAGGGCACGGTGGCGATGAACAACCACTCCGCCCACGCCCACGATGGGACGATCTGGATATTCTCGTTTCATCTTTTCGCTCGTCACTCGTCTCGCCAACGGGGGCTGGTGTCATTTGGGACGGGACGCCTTTCCAAACGTCGGTCATTCCCGTCCCGCCATGGCGGGAGGAATCCTGTCCGTCCACTTCGCATTTCCGAACGTTCGCCGGGCAGATTCCCGCTTTCACGGGAATGACTGCGAATACAAGAGCCTATGTATAGCAGATGACACCCGTACCCGCCAAGGCCAGTCGCCGCTCTTAATGCCGGCGGTTGTGGCTGCTATTGATTCGCCGCCCGTGCCACGACTTCATAAAACATCTTCACCCCCCGGCGGAGCTGCTCGACGGGCACGCGCTCATTGGCCGCGTGCTGGGTGGCGTTCACTTCCGGTGTTACTTCGAGGGGGTTGAACCCGTAACAAGTAATTCCAAGCTGGCGGTACAACTGGCTCTCAGTGTACCCGCTACCCAGCCCCGGCGCAACTATCGCCTGCGGATTGTATTGGTGCACCACTTGTTCTATCAGCCGGTAGAGGCTTGTGTCCGTGGAGGATGAGTTTGGAGGCTTGAAACGGCTGGCAGAAGTAATCCGGATGGAATCATCCGCCAGCACGGTTCGAAGCTGGGCCAGAAACACTTCGGGGTCTTCACCCGGAAGCAGCCGCACATCAAGCTCGGCGTAGGCGGTGGCAGGAATCACATTGGTCTGAGAACTGCCTTGGAGGACGGTGAGTGAAATGGTGTCCCGAAGCAGGTAATTGCAATCTTCGTCCCGGCTGATGCTTCGGGCGAAAGCGGGGTCCTGAAGGGCCTTTCGGATGTTGCGGAATTGTGAAGCTCGCGGTTCCGGTTGGAGTCTTGCGATCGCGGCGAAATACCGTTCCACGGAGGGTAGCAAACGGATGGGTGGCTGCCAATCCACCACTCGGGACAGGGCCTTTACCAGCCGGTCCGGCGCTGAGTCAGGAATAGGGATAGAGCCGTGACCGCCTCTGCCGGATGCCGTGAGGCGAAGCCAGAAGGGGGCCTTCTCCCCCACGCCCACCCCGTAAATTGTCCCCTGTCCCCGGCTAATCAGGTTCGAGCCACCCTCCGTAATGAGGAATTCCGCATTGCGCACCAGTTCCGGATGGTTTTCGACCACCCAGACGCTGCCCGTGCCTCCGACTTCCTCGTCCGAGGTGGCCAGGAAAATCAAGTCACGCTTCAGGGGCAGGTGTTCCCGTGCCGCAATCAGCATGACCATGGCCTGGAGCATCCCCTCGTCCTTCATATCCTGCGCGCCGCGTCCGTACATTTCCCCGTTCAATATTTCGCCGGAAAAAGGTGGAAGCCGCCAGTTCCTGGCGTCTGCTTGGACCACATCCATGTGGTTCAACATGACCAACGGCCTTAGCGTTCCATCTCCTTTGATGACCGCGTAGATATTGGCTCGCCCGGGGGCGTAAGGATAGATCGTGTTTGGAATCCCAGCCTGATCGAAAAGCCGGTGGAAGAATTCTTCCGCGGCCAGTTCATTCCCAGGCGGGTTCGAAGTGTCAATGCGCAAGTACTCGCGCATTAACTGCACGGTCTCGTCCTGGTACGGTGGCCAGACAATCGCCTTGAGGTGGTCATCAAACTGGGTTTCAGCGAACGCGCAAAACGAGAGCGCGCTCAGAACCAGCAGGACACGGAGCGGCTGAAGTTTCCCCAGCGCTGTGCAAGTGGCAGATCTGTTTTGGAAATCATCCATAATTTCAGTGACCAATCTGTAAGGTCCCGAAATCGGATCAATGAGACTGGCTACTATATCAGATGCCTCGCCGCAGGCAAGCTAAGTTCATCAGCTCCGCAATATTCTTGCGTTTTTTCGGTCAAAACCTTTATAGTCAACTAGTTGAAACCCGCGAGAACAAATGATTGGGGATTGTCCGCTGGCTAAGTCCACCACACCTCGAATCTTCATCACCTTAGCGGGTCCTAACCTCGCGACAATGGAAGCTCAGGCCAGCCACTCGATCGGTGCTCGCGTGGGCTACGAGCTGCGATTGGACCACCTGCAGGACTTTACCCAGTTCGAGGTCTCGCTGCATCAGATGCTCGCGCGATTACATGTTCCACAGACCATCGCCACGTGTCGAAGGGAAGAGGCCGGCGGAGCCTTCAAGGGAAGCGTGGAGCAGCAAGTAGGGGTCCTTGCGGCCGCCGTGCGCGCGGGTTGCCAGTGGGTGGATATCGAGTTCGAGTCCATCAAGGAGGCAGGCGCCTCGCTGCTGCGGCAATTTCATCCGGCCAGGATTATCGCGTCCCATCACAACTATCGTAGGACCCCCGCGCTCGGCCCCCTCTATCGCCAACTCGCTCGCCTTCCGGTCGACATGGTCAAGGTGGCCACGCACGCCGGGCATTTGCGCAACAACCTTCAAATCCGACAACTCCTCAAGACCCATCACCGTCAGAGTCCGAAACTGGTGGCGGTGGCGATGGGCGCCTCGGGCATTCCCTCGCGATTGTTGGCGCTGCTTTGGGGTTCGGCAATCACTTATGCTTCCCCCGGAAACCATGCGGTGGTGCCCGGCCAGGTTGCCGCAGAACTCATGCGGTCCATATATCGGGTGGACCGGCTTGACACGCGCACCCAGCTTTATGGCGTCGTGGGGTCGCGCGCTTCGATTTCCCTTTCGCCCGCCATGCAAAACGCGGCTTTCCAGGCCAAGCATGTGAACGCCGTTTTCTTGCCTTGCGAGACCGATCAGCTTTCGGACTTCCTCGTCTTCGCGCGTCAGGCGGGCTTGATGGGCTTCGCTGTGACCATGCCCTACAAGCGCGGTATCCTGCGTTCGCTCGATTGGGCCGACCCTCTCGCCACTCGCATTGGCGCGTGCAATACGGTTGCCGTCCAGGGCGGCAAGTGGATGGGCTGGAATACCGACGCGGCGGCGGTGGTCGAAGTGCTCACCAAGCGGTTGAGATTATCCGGCAGCCGCATGTTGATTTTGGGCGCCGGAGGAGCCGCCCGCGCCGCCGCTTACGCTTTGCGCGCCGAGGGCGCAAGAGTCATCGTCGCAGCGCGCCGCGAGGAGACGGCGCGGCGACTGGCGCGCGCGGTCAATGGTGAAGCGGTCTCCTGGGAGGGCGCCGAGGGGCTGGAAGTAGATGCGGTGATTAATGCTACTCCGGTGGGCATGTACCCCTACGTGGATTCTTCGCCCCTCGACTTGGCGCGTTTGCGAGCGTCCGTGGTTTTCGATATGGTGTATTACCCGCTCGCCACGCGCTTCATCACGGAGGCCCGGGGGCGTGGCTTGATCACCATTGCCGGCCTTGAAATGCTGGTGGCACAAGGCGCGCGTCAATTCGAGATCTGGACTGGCCTCTCTGCCCCACGAGCCCTGATGGAGCAGTCCGTCCGCCAAATCCTGGATCACGCCACCAGTCAGTAGTACTACTACGTTACGTTAAGGTGGACGGTTTCGTTTGCGAATTACGCTGCCACAATACGCGCACTCTCCGGTCCAGGTAAACAACAGGCGTTGGATCTCACGACGCGTCTGTGGCAGGG
>Ga0182011_10001713_pt1 | contig 19037 bp, 31 predicted proteins | sample 711E1DmetaG_FD_120481 | JGI IMG/M metagenome (GOLD analysis project Ga0182011, IMG submission 120481) | Permafrost microbial communities from Stordalen Mire, Sweden - 711E1D metaG | ecosystem: Environmental > Terrestrial > Soil > Wetlands > Permafrost | place: Sweden: Stordalen | collected... | reverse complement strand
CGTGGCCTTGGTCTCCTCGTGCCACGACTTGCCGTGAATGATGCTGGTGACGCGTTCCTTGGAGTATTGGCGGACGCGTTTCCAGACGCTCATCACGTCGCCGCAGGTGGTGTCCACGAGCACGCAGCCCTTTTCCTCAAGCCGCTTGCGCGTGGCGACTTCCGTGCCGAAGGCGGGAACGATGGCCACGTCGCCGGCCTGCAATTGCGCCAGCTCAGCCTCGGTCGGCTTGGGCGAAATGATCTTGATGCCCATGTTGCGAATCTGGTCGTTGACCTCCGGGTTGTGAATGATTTCGCCGAGCAGGTAAATCGGTTTGTCCGGCGGGAAAAACTTTCGCGCGGCGTAGGCGAGGTCAATCGCGCGCTCGACGCCGTAACAAAAGCCGAATTCCTTGGCCAGCTTGACCGTGAGGTCGCCGGCGGAGAGCACATGGCCGTTGGCGCGGATGCGCTCGACGACTTCGCTGCGGTAATGCGAAAGCACCTGCGCCTGCACGGCGGCCATGATGTCGGGCCGGCGAAGGTTGACTTTCTGGGCTGCAGGCGCTGTGGTTGACATGACGGAAGCAATGTAACATGGCGGCCGGCATCGTCCAGCCGGAAAGGCGCGAGGGTTCAAACCCAGGCGGTTTTGAAAACCACCTGTAACATTGAAAAAGGAATGAACCACTAGGTTTTCTCTCGTCCTCGTCGTCGTCCTCGTTCTCGTAATCGAACGTTTTCGAGGACGAGGACGAGAACGAGGACGAATCCACCTGGGATACATTCGTTGCACCTTTCATTGACTTACAACTTGCAGCCAAACATGGAACGGCACTGAATTCACAAAAAGCATTGCGGCTTGGGCAATTCCTGCGATGATGGGTGCATGTCGGAGCGTAGCTCAGCTTGGTAGAGCACCAGCTTTGGGAGCTGGCTGTCGCAGGTTCAAATCCTGTCGCTCCGACCATTGAACTTTAACGAGTTGCAAAAAGAGAAGCCCAGCGCCCTGTCGCTTAACCTGACAGCGTGGCAGGCGATCGCCAACATCGGAGCACAGCTTCAAAAGCTGGCGATCGCCCAAATGGGTGAAGGCTCTTTTTGTCCCCTGCCCCCGCCGGCACGCATAGCCGGCCCCGGCTATGACACCAGGTCCGGTCACACGGTTTGTGAGTTGGTGAATGAGTTCCTGCTGGCCAAGGCGCGGGCCGGGCGTTCGGATCGTTACTTGCGGGCACTCCACAATTCGCTTTCAAAGTTCATTGAGGGCCGGGCACAGTCGCCAGCCAGGTGCGTCACAGCGCCGGATATTGAACGGTGGATGCAGCGGCGGAAGTGGGCGCCGCGAACGCAACGCGGCTATCTGTCGGACGTGCGCACGATGTTCAATTTCGCTGTCAGGCGCGGCTATATGGACCGTAACCCCGCCGCCGGGGTGGAATTGCCCACGCTTGACCAAAAGCCGCCGCAAATCCACTCCCCGGCACAAGTGCGGGCGGTTTTGGAGTTCGCCCGGACGTGGAACGTGGATATTTGCCGGGCGCTGGCGGTGCGCTACTTCGCCGGGCTGCGGAGCGCGGAGATCGAGCGCATCGAGGAAAGCCGGATTCAACTGACGCCTGAGTCTGCGCCGGCCCCGGACACGGATGGCCACTTGGAGGTTACGGCGCTGGCGAGCAAGACGCGCCGGCGCCGGCTCGTCACAATTCAGCCGGCCTTGCGTGCCTGGCTGTCCGTAGGAGGCACTTTGCCGGTGATCGGGTGTCAATCTAACATCTGGCGGGACTTCACAGCGGCGCTGGCCCGCGAAACAGGCGTGCCGTGGCACCATAACGTGACACGGCACAGCTTCGTGTCGTATCACCTGGCGGAGTTTCAGAACGCGGGCAAGACGGCGCTGGAAGCGGGGCACAGTGAGGCGATGCTGTTCGCTCATTATCGGGAACTGGTAACGCCGGCGGCGTCACGGGAGTTTTGGGCGATCCGTCCCCAAACCGGCAAAAGTGTTTCCGAAACGCAGCGGGCGGCATGATGTAACGGTAGGCTGTGATCGTTCCTGTCACTTCCTTGACTATGGGGACCGCGCCGGCGCGCTCGTAATGCGCGCCGAGGATCGGATTGCCGGTCCGAAAAATTAAACAATCGGCTCCGCGTTGGCGCCAGAAAATGATTCTCGCCATGGCCCGGCGATATTCAGCGATGCCGGGGAGCATCGCCGCAAAAACCACTTGGGGCACCAGCTCACCCCGAAGCAACAAATCCGTGTCTGACAATTCCCCGCGCACCCAGGCCAGCGCATCGGCGGCGGAGACTGGAATTACAAAGGTGTCAAACATCCATCAGCCGGGCGGCAACTGACTGGCCGGGACGTAATCCGCGTAGCTCTTGGCGAGCACTTTGGCGCGGAGCGCTTCCCAATCAGCGGGTGTCGGGTTTTGTTTGGAGAAAATCTCCTGGAAGTCGGCGTAGGCGGCGGGCGCAACCTTGATGGCTTCTTCCACGAGGGAAACGATGAGGGCAATCATTGCGGGTGACATAATTATGGGGTGAGTTTGACACCGCACGCGGTGATGAGGTTTTCGAGGTCCAGCAAATCTTGCGCGGCGGTCGAGGCGGCAAGATTGAGCACAGAAGCGGCGTTTGTGCTGGCGGTCATCGAATAGACGGTCCCGGCATCACACAAAATTGTCATTGCGGTCTGATATTTTTCGTAGGCGAATTTTACCTTGGCTTCCGCGTTGGTGCCGGGCTGATTGGCGGCGACGTAAGCGCCCCAGAGGCCCATGGCGGTGTCCACGGTCACGATTGTAGTGCCGGCGGACTGATAGGCCACTTGTTGCGGCGTGCTAGAGCAGCCGGTGAGCAGTCCACAGTCCACAGTCCACAGTCCACAGCCGAGAAGCAGAATCATCAGCGGGCCGGTGAGGCGCGGGCTGATTGGCGCGGCGGGACCGGCGGGCTGTTCGGGCACGGTGGGTGTGGAGTGATTCACATGGCCCCAAAGCCAGGCCACGAAAGTCAGGGCGAGCGCGAACACGTCCGGGCCGGTGATAAACTTGGCAAGGAAGTCGCCGACGTTTTGCGTTGGCGCTGACTTGGTGGCGGTCCACGCGATGATCGCGCCGGAAATGGTGTTGAGCAATAGGCGGACGAGGGATTGTAATTGTGATGAGTTCATGGGCAGGCTCCTTTGTCATTACGGTCTTTTTGGCAGTCGTGAAGGGAAACTTTAATTTCGGCAACCTGGACTTTCAGCGCAACGAGCGCGGCGAGCATCCAGCCTTGGACCCCCAAGATGGCCGTGAGCACACCCGCAATAAAGACACCGATAATTTCAACAGGAATGTTCATGAGTTTTTATTGATGCCGATGAGTGAGGCCAGCGTGCCGAGCGTTGAATTGCCGCTGGTGGCGGACGAGAGTTGGTTTTTGACGATGAGGGACCACACACAGAGCGCGGCGAGCGCGCCGAGCGCGACGATGATGAAAAGGGCTATGGCGGATCGTGAATTCATTGGACGGTTAATCCGGGCAGCGCGTGGCTGCGGATGGGATCGGCGGCGTAAAGCACCGGCGTCGAGGGCGCGGATGTAGAAACGCCGTTGGTTGCCCACATTGCCACGAGGCAGGCCGGCGGAATTGCGACGTTGGTTGCAAAATACGTTATTTGTCCGGGAACATACGGGGCGCGGAGCAACGGCTGCCAGTTGGTGCTTGTCTGCCAGTTATTCGTCGGGCCGATCAAGTAGTCGGCCTGGAAACCGGTGGCGTCCGGGAAGGGATAATTCCACGAGACGGTGACATTTGTGCTGGGCGCGGGCAGCGGCTCGCTGTGGCACGAGCAGGCGAGCAGGCAGATGGCGACGAAGGGAAGGAATGTTTTCATTTTAGTGCTTTTGAAAATCCCCAAATCCAGGCGAGCATGGCCACGCCCGGGATCGTGGTGAGGCCAAAGTCAACGCCGCCGCTGAACACGAGCACGAGCGCAACGCCGGTCAAAAATAATTTAAGAACGATGTTCATTCGTAAGCCTGCCAGTTCCAGTTGGCGGGCAAGGTGTTCACGCTATTGGTGGCGGGCAACAAAAGACTGGCGGCGGCGTTGTCGGCGGTGATCGGCTGTCCGTTCGGGCTATTGATGCCGGCGGTTTGCGCGTCGGTCACGGCGGGTGGATTGGCTGCTTTGGACAAGCTGCCGCTGAAAAGTCCCGTGACCGAGTTCCAGGCGACAGAGGCATCATTGACTATGCCGTTCCAAATGGCTTTCGGCGCGCCGGTGATGTCAGAGATGCCGGCCTTGACGGTTTTGTAGATGGAGTAGGCAACGAAGCTGACTCCGCCGATGGCGAGCACGATCAAGACTGCTTTCCAGTGTTTTTTCATGGTGTTGAGATCCCTGGCCAAATTAAATCAAAGGCAACATCAATTCGGGCACTTGTGCCAGTCCAGTTTGTGGAAGCGTTTAGGAAAAAGATGAGATTGGTGACGCCGGCGGCTACCGGGTCGGAGTTGGTGCCAGACGAAGCGTAGTAGGTGATATTACTCCCGCCCGCGCCGTTGATTGTTGCTGTCATTGCATTGTCGGTGATTTTGTTCGTCGCAACTCCACAGGTGAGATTGGTCCCACTGCCAATGCCGGCGATGTTATAGGCCAATGCCGTGACATTGGTGATGATGCCACCCATGAACCACGGGGAATTATAATAGGCCGGAAACAGGCTAAAGGCTGTTGAGTTCAACGCGCTGTAATTGGTCGCCGCAGTAAAAATAGGATTGTCCAGGTGACAGACGAAATGAAAGACCTGTTTGGGTGGCGGATTGGTGATGCTTGAATACGATATATTGGTAGGCGCGCTTGCAGTAACTGCCACCGCTGGCCACAAGGACGAGGTCTTTTCGAGCAAACACGACGTAAAGTTGACACTGTTGCCGCCGCCGGTGCTGCTGTCCTTGAACGTAACCGTGACGCCGTAAGGCAGCGGCAAGTCCAGGCCAACATCGTAATCGACCACCCCAAGAGTGGATGGGAAACCCGCGATCCAACTGTTGGATAATCCGCAAAAGTTTGTGGTGGCAGGGATGCTTACATCCAGCTTGGTTGTCCCTGCCGATGCTCCGGCATTATATCTGAGTTGAATGTGAGCGGTCACATTCGAGGCGAAGTTTTGCACATAAGAGTTGCCCGCGCCAGTGGCGGGTTGCCAGCCGACGGTCGTCATGTTGGTGAAAACCGTAATGATGGGGGAATTGGTAACAACATAATTGCCGGGCGCACCACCATTGCCAAGCAAAGCAAGGAACGCCGAGTTGACCGCCTGAGTGGTGATCGTGCCAGGCGTCATGTTTGCACCATTGAGGCCGGTTAGCTGGGAGCCGTCGCCGGCAAAACTTTTGGCAGAGACAGTCGGACCCCTGAGGTCCACGACATACACATTCGTTGTCGCCGGCCCCATCAACGAATAAGAGGCGGTGGTCATGTAATTCGTGAGTGAGGGACAATCAAGAATCGGGTCCACCAAAGTCCAGGTGCGCGGATTATTTGTCACCGTAAAAACGCTCACGGGCGTTTGGCTAGACTCCCAAGCACACTCGTTAAGAACAGGGTTCTTGGCCAGAGACATATTTCCGCTGCCGGTGTCGAAAATGCCGTTGCAGTTGTCAAAAAAGTTCCTGTCAAAATGCCACTCTTCATTCCCGTTGGCGTAGTGATTCGGCCCAGTGGGGTCGCCCACTACAATGCCACAGCCGCCAGAATGCCAGGCAAAGGGAGTGTTGGCTGCCCAGGTGCTGTAAGCTCCGATATAATTGAACGTGTTGTCCGCAATGACTCCATGGTCAACCGCCCAGTAAACCGCGTTGACGTAGGAAAAAAAACAGTGAGTGATGATCTCCGGTCCACCAAGGTTCACTTCCATCCGGATTGGAATTAAATCACCGGAGGCGGCGCTGTAATTTGTCAAATAAGGCCACGCCTCAAACCAGCAACTATCCACCGTCACCTCAGAGACACCGCCGCCATTGCCATCTACATAAACCAGATTGGTTTGGCCTTCGATTACCGAGGAAAAAGTCAGGCCGTGGATGTAGCAGTTCAAAGGCAGCGTATAATTAAAAGAACCACTTCGGCCCGCGCCAATTTGCAACACCGTCCCACAGGTCGAGTTGGAGTAAGCCAAAATCGTTGACTGTTCGCTCAGGCCGATGATGTTGAGTTGCGCCGCGCACAAAGGCGTCTGGTTTGCGGCGTTCGTTGGTGTGTGCGCTGTCTCCGTCAGAAAATAATATCCGGGCTGGATGAGGATGGTTCCGCCAAAGCGCCCCGATGGGTAATCGTTCGTCGGCAACAAGCTGTTGATGGCTTCTTGAATGCCGAAAGTTTTTGTTCCGGGTGTGTCCGGGCCAAAATCATAGCCGGCATTCAAATTGGAGGCTCCGTTGATGAGTCCACTGGCCGACACGCTGACCAGCGGGAGATGAATGGCATTGGTGGAAAAAACCACATTGCTCGATGTCATCGATCCGGCCGGGAGATTGGAGGCGATGACCGTATGTAGAACGTAACCGCCGTGTGAGTCCGGCGTGCCGAGCAACAGCAAGTCGAACGGGTTGACCGTGTTCGTTTGCGGGTATTGATAAAATGGCGCGGCGCACAGCCGGCCAGCCAGGCCAGCCACAAAGATAAGCAGGGAAAGTTTTTTCATTGGCTCGTGATGGGTTGGCCCGTTTCGTCGGTGATGATTTCGCCGTGTTCATCCTGGATGCCGTAGGACGGCGCGGTGAAGCTGCCGCCCAGGCCCCAAGGGTCCTCCATTTGAGGCGTCGGCACGGCGTAAAGGTTTTCCGGGATCATAGATAGTAAAGCTCGCCGATCAGGAACGTGCAAAGGTTGCCGTTGCCGGAAACCACCTGGAAGTTATCCCCGGATTCAAAAATCAATTTCTGGCCGACTTCGACATCGCAGAAAAAGCGCCCGGCGGAATCCAGGATGAGCAGCGGCGCGGCGCTGGCCGGCGAGCAGGCAAAGGTGATGCACTTGCGCGCGTTGCCGGCGTTGGTGTTCGGGACGATGAAGGGCGCGGCGTTGGTGATGGTCAGAAATCCGGCAGCCCAGTTCAGAACCGCGTTGGTGAAGGCGGTGAATGCCAGCGTGAATTGCGCGCCGCTCCCAGAGCCGCCAGTGGGAGTGTTCGGGCTGGCCGGCAACACAGAGTAATTGCCCTTGTGCTGCGAACGGAGCGAGGCATCCGTGATTGCGCCCTGAGCGTTTACCGCGTTCACGACAATCAAAACTGCAGGGCCGGTCCCGCCGGCAATGGTCAAAGTGTCATACTGTTTGTATTTCGTGCCGAGATGCCCAGCCACCAGCGCGATGCCCGAAACATACTGTCCGTTGCCGGCAGTTAAATCAGCCTGGGAGCCAAAGCCCATGTTGCCCACGGCATACGTCGGCGCGGGGCGCGAAATGAGCACGTCGGGCGGCGACAGGACCGGGAAATTCGAGACGTAAAATTTTACCGTCACCGCCGCCGAAACGCCGTCCAGGTTCCGCAAATAGACGGAGCTGGCAGCCAGCGGCAACGGTCCAAGGTTCAAGCCTTCAAACCCGTCAAACCAGGACGTGCCATCGAATGAAAACTGAAAATCGCCAGTCGCGGAGCGGAAGAAGATAAATTTGTATGAGCCGACTGACGTTTGCTGCGTCTCGCCAGAAGCGGGCACGGTGCTGGAAAAATTTGCGGCGATGTTCATTTTTTCTTGAAGAAAGCAAATCCCAAAAGCGCCGCGCCCGCGATGAGCGCCAGCTTGATGAGGGTTGCGTTGGTGGAAGTCGCGCCCTGGCTTTGCACTTGCGCCGCCAGATCGGAGTTGCTTTGCAGCGTGGACGCGAGCAGCCCGTTTTGATTCGTCTGGACGGAGTTTTCCGTGTCGGTGAGCTTGCCGAAATAATCCGAGACCGTCTGTAACGCCTGGCTGGCAATATCCAGGCCGCCCGCAACAGCGCCTTCATCCGTCATGGTGGGCGCATACGTTGCGCTCGTCCCTTTGCCGCTCAAGGTGAATACGGGAGCGCCGGACGTGTTAGTAATGGTGGCTTTTGTGCCCGAAGCGTTCAAGCTGGGCGACGTGGCCCCGGAAGTGGAAACCGTATTTTGTTGCGGATTGGCTTGTGCCGATGAAGATGAAGCGCTCCAGACCATTTTATTTTCTCCTTCGCATGAGCAGCCAGACGCCAACAAGCAATACAACGCCGGCAACCGCAACAATCATCCAGGTGGATGTTCCGCCGCCGCCCGTGCTCCCGCCGGCAACCGTGCCGATGGTGACCGGGGCAAACTTTGCCTCCTGCGCTCCCGTGGCGGAAGCGGCTGAGCTGGACGCGCTTGCTGAAATATCGCCGACCATAATTTTACTTTCGGTGTTTCATCCACCACAGGACGGCCAGAGCGATGATCGCCACCACGGCGATCATGGTGTAATTGACGCCGCCCGAATCGGTCCCGATTGAGCCACCGGTAGCGCCGGATTTTGAGACTGCTTGTGACGAGGCTGCCATGGCGTTATTTTTTCCGCATCAACATGAACAGCAACAGCGCCGCCGCGCCGATAATCAAATACATCGCCATGCTGTTGCTGGCGCTCGCCTGGGCGGGTGTTTTGAGCACCGGCTTGCCTTGCAAAGCGTTGGTGATGCCCGCCGCCGTAGTGGTCAAGCTGCCCAGGCCATTCGTTAAAGAGGAAAACCAACTGCCGGACGTTGGCGAGCTGGGCGTGGTCCCCGGCGTGGTCACGGTGTTGGTGGGCGTGAGCATCAGACTGTCCGAGACGTCGCCCAGGTAATCCGTATAATCCTGCAAATCTTGATTGGTATAATCCATAGCATTGACTGGCGGGCGAGGTTCATCCTCTCCCGTCTCGACGCGGCCCCATCTTCACGAGGCCGCGATTGAGACTGAGAGCCGGACTAATCCAGCGGACCGTAATAGCTGCTCAGGACCGTGATGTTCTTCGTGGCGTCGTTCGCCGTGGCGAGCGTGGCAACGATGGACAGCGGCAGCGACGGAGAAAGCAACGGGGCCGAATTCGGATCGTCGTTCAGATCGAATTCCAGATCGAACCGATTCATCAGAATGGCCTTTTCGTTGAAGTCGCGGGCCGTGAGGATTTGCTGCGACCGGACATTGCTGATGTCGCGCAAAATGCGCGAGCCTTGTTTCACCACGACGCGGTTGATGATATCCGCCGCCGTCAACAGACTCACGCGGGACAGTGCATCGCGGTTGTAAAGTTGCGTGCCGACTTCGATGTCGCCGGGCGCGGCATACTGGACCGCATGACGATATTCCTTTTCCAGGAACACGGTCGATCCCGCCGGTGCCACGAGTTCATCGTATTCAAACCAGGCGGTGATGCCCCAGGCGGAAAATGCCGGACTGGCGCCACCATTGTTCGGAATGCTCAACTCAACCGTCACCAGGCCGATGCTGGAACCATCCGCGAACGCCTGGACGAGGCCGAGCGATTCCGTTTGGGTGTATTCTTTGCGATAGGGTTCAGTGAACACAATCGGCAGGAAGAAAATGGCTTTGGTTGCGGCAGCCGCGGCCAGGTTGCCGTTGCTTCCGCCGCCGCCGGATGTCTGGATCGCCACGTCATCCGACGAGCCAATGATGACCGGCTTCGCATTGATGACTGAGCCGGCCTGCCAATACTGGACGGTGCCGCCGAGCTTGCCATCTTCCAGCGCGTTGAGGCCGGTATAGCCAAAGAGTTCGCTGGCCAGCCGCGTGCGTTGCGGTTTGCCTCCGACCTTTAACTGGATCAGGCCGATAATGTCCGATGGCTGCGGGATGGAGTAAACGCCCCCGCCCCCGGCGGCCTTGGTGACAGTGGCTTCGATGCCGATGATATTAATGCGTTTGCCCGGCGGCAGTTCGATGGTGCAAATCGAGCCGGCGGCAACGCCGTTGATTTTGTTCAGTGGTTCAATGAACTTGAACGGCGACACAGCGCCCAGGCTGCAAATGACGGCGAACAGGCCGAGCAGCGCGATGACGAAAAAGTGAAGGTGCATTTTTTTCCTTGGTTAGGTTGCGGTTGGTTTGAGCCGGTGCGCGATGTCAGCCAGCTATCAGCTCGGCAGATAGCCTTGGATCGAGGCTGGCAGTGAAGACTTGAACATCTTGACGGCGGCAATGGTGACGAGGCAAACGACGGCGATGATGAGATACGGTTTGAATTTATTCATAACAGGGATGCCCTTGCGGGCGTTAGGTTGGTGAAACTCTCTACGGCTTCCAGGCGCATCAGGGGTTTTGTCCTGAGCTTGCGCGTTTCCGCCACGGAAACTTTCAATGATCAACTTTTACAGCCTTCAAAATGATTTGCAACGCACGCTCCGGTAAAATGCGGAAGGGAGCGGAGCACGCGGGCCGGGAGTGCTTCGCACGCGCCCGCCGGGCGAATACGGAAAAAGCCCCCCTACCCCCACCAGGTGGGACCTGTAGGGGGTGGCTTTTGCGAGTGTCACCACTTTTAACCCTCACGATTGCCTTGTTAATACAGTCTTTTTTATTATAGTGGTGGGGGTTGGTGGGGCTTGGTGGCAGGTTCCCAAGTTCGCCGTGCGCTTTCCACCTTTTACCGCGTCGTGCATTGCGGTTTTTTCCTTTGTTTGCAAGGCTTCTCAGCGTGATTACGCGCTTCCTTTTCCCCGATCCAACGGACGGCGGAATGCCGTCGTCAACTGGTGGGGCTTTGCCGGCAACTGGTGGGACTACCGCCGATCAGCCCGCGCCCGCCCCGGAAATCCCCGCGCCTGAGCCGCCGCCCGCCGCCAAAATCGTAGTCCAGGGCCAAATCAGCGAGCGGGAAATCGAGTTGCAAGCCGAGTTGGACGCCGAACGTGCGAGCCACGCGGAAACCGCCGCCCAAAAAAAACAGCGTGAGATAAAAATTGCCGAACTGGAACGCGAACGCGGCGAATTGCGCGAAGCGCTTCACGGGGCACCCGCTCACGCGCCGAAAAAATCCTGCATCGAAAAATTCTTTGCCGGCGAAAGTGAGGATTGATTTGTGGCCAAGCCTGAAACAAAAGCTGCTCCGCTACCGGCAACGCCGGGCGCAAAAACGCCGGACGAAAAAACTCCTGGCCCTGTGGCGAACGGAAACCCGCAAGGATCGGCTGCGCCTGAAACTCCTGCTGTTCCCGCTCAATACAGCGTGCCGCTTTTTGGTGGATACCGGGGCGGACGAAAACGCAAAGACGGACTCAAACCCGGCTCGCCCGAAGCCTTGCAAGCCGACCGGGACGCCAACGCCAAACGAATGCGCGAGAAACGCGCCGCCGATTCCGCCGCAAAACTTCCTGCTCCGCTGCCTGCTGCCACTCCGCCAACGATTGCGCCGATGTTGGATAAAACTTTGCCGCCGGCTGGCGGTGAAGTCGCTGGCCTGGCTGCTCCGGGCCTGCCTGTGGTGGCTCTCATACAGTGGCAGGCGGGAGACTTGCTCCCGGTCACCGAAGCCGGCGTCCCGCTCATTGAGCAAATGCTTGGACGCTCCATCGTCCGCAAAGCCCGCCGCGCCCGCATCCCCGATGAAATAATTTCCGAAATCGAAAAAGACGTGGCCTGGCCAAAAGCCTCGCGCGAGATGCTGATAAAAACCAGTGATGCACTGGCCGCGAAGTATCTGAACAAAGCCGGCCTGAGCGCCGAGTATAAAGTTGAGGTCAACTTTGGCGTTGCGGTCCTGAACATCGGCGCGTTGCACATGGCCGTTTTGAAACGCCTGGACAAACTGATTGCCGCCTCGAACGCCGGCGCGCCGCCGGCCAATCCGGCCCCTCATGCAGGCCGGCCCGATGTTCCGTAAACTGTTAAACCATAAACCAAGGAAAAATCATGCACTATAAAAACGGCAGAGAAGCGAAGAACGGCGACAAGGTAATCTTGCTTGGCACCGACTTTAGACCCCCCGTGGCAGGCATCCTCTATGATGCTGTCGCTGGCAACAACGATTGCAACGGGAAAATCGCAATCACGAGCGCAAACGATCCCTGTCCCGACCTGAAAGAATGCCTGCACGCGGATGACGTGGCCCGGGCGACTATTCCAGACTCCAAAGCGCCCGCCGCCAAAGCGCCCGCCGCCGAAGCGCCCGCCGCCGAAGCGCCCGCCGCCGAAGCGCCCGCCGCCGAAGCGCCCGCCGCCGAAGCGCCCGCTGCCAAAGCGCCCGCCGACGCGCCGGGCGAAGCGTCCCCAATTAAAGGCTACGTTCCAAACGCCGCCGAAGCCCGCGCGAATGCCACTCACGCCGCCGCTCAAAAAGCCGCCACGAAGTAAAGGAATTCAAACCGCAAAAAATCCGGTTAGAGTGAGCGCGCCGGGCCGCTCGTTAATATGCCCGGCTGCATTTTATGACAAAACGACAAAGAGCGGAGTTGGTCAGGGAGATGAAGCAGATTTACAAAAATCCATTCACGTTGAAAATGTTTCGCGCTCAACTCGCCGCCGCTGCCAGTCCGGGGTTTGTTCAACAGATGCACGCCAATCAGGTCAAATTATCTTTGGAAGTCGCCGACGAAATTATCCGGCAAGTCGGCCTGTGAACATCTTCGCCCTGATCGCCCGCCTGTGCCCGCGCCTGGTGGCGGCCTATGTCGCGGCGATCCTGCCCGCCTGGCGCTCGTGGCGGCAACGGCGATCCAAAGCCGGCCTGCTCCGCGCCCGGTTCCAGGCCGTGCGGAAAAATCGCACCATCGGCAAATCAAATCGCGCCTTTGTGCGCCGCGCCTGCCGTGGCTGATTACACCCTGCCGCCCGCGAACACCCTGATTGTCGGCATGACGGGCAGTGGCAAGACCACTTTCGCGCTCCGCTACCTGCTGAACGCACCTGTCGCCTGCCGGTTCATCTTTGATGACCTTGGCCGCGCTGCCACCCGGCTGCGCATCCGGCCCGCTTTCACCGCCCGCGAATGCGAGGAAGCCCTGGCCACGCGCTGGGTCGTGTTCAATCCGCACCGGATGTTCCCCGGCGACACCAAAAACGCCTTCCGCTGGTTTTGCCAGTGGGTTTTCGACTGTGCCCGGCGCGGTGGCGGCAAAAAACTTTTACTCGTGGACGAGGTATGGCAATGGCAAACCAATCAGGAAATGCCCCGCGAGCTTGCCCTTTGCGTCCAAACGGGCCGGGAAGAAGCCCTGGAACTGGTTTGCTGCACGCAACTGCCTCACAAGGTCAACGCCAGCATCACGGGCCAGTCAACGGAGCTTGTCTGCTTCCGTTTGGGTGAACCGCTCGCCCTGGCGCGCGTGCGCGAGCTTGGGGCCGATCCCGGCGCGGTGCAAGCGCTGCCCCTAGGCGCATTCATGGCCTGGAATCGGCTCACGGGCGGAAAGATTTGCAGCCGGATATTCTAACGAAACGCACGTTTTGCCCGCACTTCGTTTGCACGCGGAAATTTGCCCCTCAACCGAACACCCCGGCAGATACCCCTTTTTTTAGGTTAACAGAGCATGGTTTGAGTGCTGCGAAGTGTTTCACACAAACTTAACCCTGCATCCTTCCCGTCGGGCTTTAAGGTATGCGGGAATGTCAACACGGTGGCGGATTCTTTTCAACTGGCTGGCCATGGTGTTACGTCTGATTGTGTTCAATCTGTGCCAGAAACCATCCGGTGAAAATCCCCCCGACTCACACGCCGCAACGAGCCAGCGCGGGAGCTTTGGCGGTGGCAGATCGTTCGTTTTCACGCCGTCACCTGTGGCCGTTTGATAATCCAAACCTTATGCCCGCCGCTCAGGCGATCCCCGATCCGTAGCGGCAACCGCTTTTGCGCGCTCCGCAAGTGCATCCCGGTCCCGGACAGATCGCGCAACACCTCCGCCGCCCGGCCCGGGGCTTTCGTCCGCAACAATTCCGTGAGGTCCGCCACCGTGCCCTCGTAACAATCGCCGTCCGCCGCGGCGCCGCCACAGTCCTGATCCCAGGGGCGGACGTGGTCAATCAGTTCCATCAGCCGCCGCCACGGATGCAGATTCTCCAAATCAAACAGCAAGTCGGGGTGTTGCCAGTCCGCCACGCCGTAACGCGCGCTGGACAGTTCCTTGGGCAACGAAAACTCATTCAACAAAAACCAGATGAACGCCGGCAGTTCGGCGGTGATGGCGGTTCGCAGTTTCACAAACTCACCCGGCGCGTCCGGCCAGGTGTAACGCGAAATGCGCAAGAGCAAAAACTTGTCGCGCACGCCTTCTTCCATCGGCGGCAAAACTTTCATGTCCTGTGGTTCCTCGTTTAACAGCATTACGAGCCGCCAGAACGGACGCCAGCTTCCCGCCGTCGCGCCCTTGCCCTCAATCCGCACCGTTCCGCCGACGCAGATTTGTTTCACCCGGTGCCCAAGCTGTTGACGGCTTACAAAATCCGTCTCGCTCGCCTCGTCATCGGCAATCAAAACTTCCGCGCCCAAAAGTTCCGCGTTGAAGTTCGTTTTTCCGACGATCCAGGCGTAAGGGTTTGCCGAGCGCCCGCCCAGGCATTCGGCGATGATGCCGGCCAGTTGCGTCTTGCCGCACGAGTGCGGCCCGCAAAGAGTGAGCGCCTGCCCCTGCCGGAACGTGTGATCGCGCAACGCCTCGTAAGCCGCCCGCAGCCAGCCGAGAAACAAATCCCATTGCTTCTCGCTCAGATCGCCGTGTTCAACGGAGTTGGTTCGCAGCATCCCGGCGAGCACGGCCCGCAAGCGCGGCCAGTCGCCCCGCTTCGGCTGAATCATCGCCGGCCCCTCGGTCACCAGCACCTTGCGCCCGGTCAACTCCACCAGCCCCGGCCAGTGCCCGGCCAGCGGCCCGGCGTATTTGACGGCCCGCTCCATGACGATCCGTTGCAAAGCCTTTTCGAGCACGGACACCGAAAAACTATCCTTCACAAACTCCGAAAATCCCGCGCTCTTGAAGTGAACGGCGATCCGCGTGTCATTCATCGGAATCCATTCGCCGCCGGACGGCACAAAAAACCGCTGGCGCACCAAATCAAAAACACACGGCGGCAGATTGGCTGTGGCAATCGTTTCGGTGCTGGCCTTTGCCGGCGCGGTCACCGGCGCGGCCTGTGTCGGCTGCAATTCGGTTGCCTTCTCCGCCAACTCCACGAGCAAGCCAGCTTCGCCGCCCGCCGCGAAGTAATCCGCCGCATCTTTGTTTTTCTCGCCCGGCACTTCGATCACCTTGACCGTTCGCCCGCTCCGCGCGAGCATTCCCGCCACGGCCCGCGCGTGCTTCCGCCCCGGTTCATCCTTGTCGGAAATCACGGCGATGAACTTTGCCGGCAACAATGCCGCGCCATACTCCACCAGCCACTTGCCCGCGCCCATGGGATTGCACGTCGCCACGCACCCGGCCTTTTCCAGCGCCAGCACGTCCTTCTCACCTTCTACCACGAACACCGGGCGGTCCGCATCGGCTTTGAGCGCGGCAATGAGCTTCGGCAAATGAAACAGCACGCGCCGGACGCCGCGAAGATTCCAGCGCCAGCCGCCCTTTTGCGAAGTGTCCGGTGTGCGCTGGCGAAAATCCTTCGGCTCAAATCTCACGCACTGGAAAAGCAGCGCGCCCTTTTCGTCGGTGTAATCGTAGGTGGCCACTTCCCAGGGAGCTTTGCCCGTTGCCGCGAGTGACTTTTGCCGGGCCTTCCCGTTTTTGAAAAACAATTCCTTGACCGGCACGCCGAGCTTGGCGGCAATGTCCTTCACTTCACACCCCGCGAAACATTTGATCACGATCCCTTTTTCGCCCATGGCCACGGACAGGCTTTGCCGCTTGTCCTCATGCGCCGGGCACCGCGCGGACCATCCTTGCGGCGTTTTCTTCACTCCCTGTAACCGTGGAAGAAACTCGTCAATGTTCATGGTGCTGGAACGGAAATTCAGCCTGATTATAGAGAACCGTGCTTTGTAACAGTTTTTGCGCTTCCGCGTCCGGTATGCGGACGGTGCCCTGTGTCGGATGAAAAATTTTAAGGTTCAACCGCTTCACCCAATTCCCGATGGTGCGCGGATGGCACTGGCACACCTGCGCAAGTTCCTGATACGTCCACAGGTGAAGGTTCATTGGGCGGATCGCCCCTTCGTGAAAAAGAAAATTCCCCGGCACCGGGGACACTGATATTTATCGCAGTCCGCCACTTCGCCGATCTTCACCAGCTTGATGTCGTGGCCTAAAGCGAATTGAGCGGGCTTTCGCCCGCCATGCTGTCCGGCACACTTTGCGCAACTCATAGTTGGTCCTTCATTTGTTGAAACAACTTTTTGCCTTCGTCCACCGAAACCGGCGGCGGCGTGTCATCTATCCAGTCCGCCATCTTTTTGTGGCACAGCGGGCAAGTCTGGCCCCGCTTCAAACTCCATCGGCCCGCCGGCGTCGGCAGGCAAACCGCCTGCTCGCAATCGCTGCAAAACCAGTGACCATTCATAACAGCGCATAGGTGTGAGCCTGCCACCAACAATACTTCGCCCGCTCCAAAAGCGCCGCCGCCCGCCGGCGCTCGTGATCGTCCAGGCGAATGATTTTCCAGCGCACCGCGTAGCACCGCATGATGTCCCGATACAGCCGGGCAATCCGTTGGTTGACAGGATCGTTCATTGGAAAAAGTGCGGGTTGAGCCTGGCAAATTCTCCGACAATCAATTCGGCCCGGCTTTTGGTTAAGTCCAGGTGAACCAAAAACCACAGCCAAGCAAAGCGCCAGCCGCAATCGTCGCTGGTGTGGGTGTAGATGATGGCCGGCAACACAACGAAGCGCCGATAAAGTTTCCGGGTGTGGAGAGTCATAGCAGCGTTTTGCCCTTGGACGGATGTTGCGCCACTTCCCGGCGGATGGCCTGGCGCGTGGCCAGTTCAATGCGTTCCAGGAAAGAAAGCCCGACGCGCGAAAACTTTTGCCCGCGCGTCTGCCCGGCAATTTCCAGCGCCGTCTGTTTCACGCGCGCCCGGTTCAAGTGCGGAGTCGGATTGATCGAGTCGCTCACTTTGCCCCCCTTGCTTTTGCCCGCTCCGCGCGGAGTTGGTTCATGCTGGCGATGCCGGCAACGGAACGCGGTTTTCTTTCGGTCCCGGAAGTTGGACGGGCTGGCCTGGAAGCCGCGCCGCCGTTGCCGTTGAAATGGTGCCCGGCTTTTATGGCCTTACCGGGCTGGCGAATATAGTGACCAGCGAAATGAAGCGCCGGGCCATTACCGTTCTCCGGTGGGGGAGAAATTTTTCCATTGAGTGTGACGAGCTTCCCGGCCTTCAACCGTTTGACCTCCCCGCCATTCGCCGGAATCTCAATGCGGTCAACGATGCCCAGGCCAAACAGAATCCTTGCGGACGAGTCCGGCGGGTATTGCTGTGGGCGTTGCCGGACTCCCAGGGGAGCAATTTTGAATTTTAAAAAGTAGCGGTGTAGCTGCATCCGAGACACCGGCTTGCCGGCCTTGCGAAGCTCCCGAAGTATGTTCGCTGTTGTCATCGGGCGTGAGATTATCAAAGGCCAAATGTTCATGTCAACAACAAATTGCAACATTTTGTAACTTTCTTTAACACTGGCACGGTGCAAGCTTTTAACTGCCTCATGGAGACTGAATTATTGAACATTCGTATCCCGCCGGACGATATGGCGGAATTGAAGAAACACGCTGATTCTCTAGGGTTAAGCCCTCGGATGTTGGGCCGTTTCTTCATCGCGGCATCCATCCGGGCGGTCAATGATGCAGGCCGCGCGAGCTTGCCAGTTAACTTCCAAATCGTGGAACCGACAACCAAGACAAAAAAATGAACATTCCGTTTGAAGGCCAAATTATCTGCCCGCACGCGGGGTGTGAGGCAACACTGCACATCCAAAAGTTTTCCGAGCTTCCTCGTGATAGCGGGGAGCAAATGGAGATCGATTTACTGTGTGAAGAGGGACACGAATCAAAAATACGAATCATGGACCACAGCGGCAGTTTGCATTGGTATCATGGTGAAGTGTTCCATTGACCAAAGCGCAAAAGTTAGCCCTTCAAATCCTGTCGCTCCGACCATTTTTATTTCTTCATCCCGGTTCCGCAAATATCTCCCCGGATTATTCCTGATGTTGTTCGCATTTCGTTCGCGGGTGCGCTGGCGAAAATTTTATCGGCTGCGCAAAACGAAACAGAGATGACGGGCGCTCTTGAACAACATCAAATTATAAATACCTAATAAATACCCTTGTAAACAGGGCGCTTTATCCGTTTTCGCCGGGTGGTTTTCACAACTGGCATCACCGCTGCTAAACAGCTTGCCATGGTTCAGTCAGACGCAAATGCAGTTGAATGATCGAACGACACTGTGAAAAAACATGAAAAAAATTGAAGCCATCATTAAGCCATTCAAGCTTGAAGAAGTCCAAGACGCCTTGGGGGAAATTGGCATTGAGGGGATGACGGTGAGCGAGGTCAGAGGCTTTGGCCGGCAGAAGGGCCACACGGAAATCTTCCGCGGCAGCGAGTACACCATCGACTGCCTGCCCAAAATTAAAATCGAACTCGTCGTGCCGGACGACCGTGCTGATAACGCCATTGCGACCGTGGTCCACAGCGCCAAGACCGGAAAAATCGGCGATGGGAAGATTTTCGTCACCTCGATTGAACAGGCGGTTCGCATCCGCACGGAAGAAACCGGCAACTTGGCAATATGATCAGCAATCTAGAAACCAAATAAACCAGCAAACCAGAAACAGCCAAAAGCACCAATAAATATGACAAACGGAACAACACCCTCGGGAGGCGGAAGCCCGCCCAAAACAACCGGAACACTCGGTTTAACCGGGCTGACCATCAATGCCATGGCGCTGATCGCGCCCGGCGCATTCCTCTGGCTGACGTTTCAGATCCAATCGCTCTATGGCGCGCCGATGGCCGGCTGCGCGATGTGGTTTGGCATTCTGGCGGCGCTGTTGTTGTGTTTTGCGACCGCCATCAGCTATGCCGAATTGTCGAAGCTCTTTCCGGGCGCCGGCTCTTCGTATTTGTACGCCGAGCAGGCGTTTCTG